>Ga0207950_100040_pt1 | contig 69420 bp, 65 predicted proteins | sample Subbio11_8B_AprC_FD_184814 | JGI IMG/M metagenome (GOLD analysis project Ga0207950, IMG submission 184814) | Serpentinite rock and fluid subsurface biosphere microbial communities from McLaughlin Reserve, California, USA - CR11_8B_AprC (SPAdes) | ecosystem: Environmental > Terrestrial > Deep... | reverse complement strand
CTGGGCTGCCCCCCCGGTGAGGAATCGGAACGTGTGACTGACGAACCGGGGGGGCAGCCCAGCCCGGACGGATCCACGCCAACGCGAACCGCGCCACCCTGCATCCCCACCACCTGCCGAATCGGCAACCCGTACTTGAGCGCAAAAGCGAAGTCGCGCTCGTCGTGCGCCGGCACCCCCATCACCGCGCCGTCGCCATAGCTCATCAGCACATAGTTGCCCACCCACACTGGCACCTGCGCCCCGGTGAGCGGGTGTTGCACAAACAAACCCGTGTCCATGCCGCGCTTTTCCTGCGTCGCCAGATCGGCCTCGGTGTGGCTGCCGGTGAGGCATTCCTCGATGAACGCCGCCAGCGCCGGCTGGGTCTCGGCGGCATGGCGCGCCAGTGGGTGCTCCGGGGCCACGGCGCAAAAGCTCACGCCCATGAGGGTGTCGGCGCGGGTGGTGAACACGTACAGGCGGCCGTCTTGGATCGGGTTGCCGTCGTGGCCGCGGATGCTGTGCGTAAAGGCAAAACGCAGCCCCTCGCTCTTGCCGATCCAGTTCTCCTGCATCAGCCGCACCTTGTCTGGCCAGCCGCTCAGCGTCGCTTGCGGGTTGCCCAGTTGCACCTGCTGCAACAATTCTTCGGCATAGGCTGTGATGTTGAGGTAGTAGCCCGGAATCTCGCGCCGCTCCACCGGGGCGCCGGTGCGCCAGCCACGGCCGTCGATCACTTGCTCGTTGGCCAGCACGGTCTGATCAACCGGGTCCCAGTTGACCACCTGGGTTTTGCGGTAGGCGATGCCGCGTTCGAGCATCTGCAAAAACAGCCACTGGTTCCACTTGTAATAGTCGGGCGAGCAGGTCGCGACTTCGCGGCTCCAGTCGATCGCCAGCCCCAGCGCCTGCATCTGGCGCTTCATGTAGGCGATGTTGTCGTAGGTCCAGCGCGCCGGTGCCACCTGGTTTTTGATCGCTGCGTTCTCGGCCGGCAGCCCGAAGGCGTCCCAGCCCATGGGCATCAACACGTTGTAGCCCTGCATGCGCAACTGGCGCGTGAGCATGTCGTTGATGGTGTAGTTGCGCACATGGCCCATGTGCAGCTTGCCGCTGGGGTAGGGCAGCATCGAGCAGGCGTAGTACTTGGGCTTGGGCTGGCCTTGGGCATCGAGGGCGTGCTCTTGCACGCGGTAGGCGTCGGTGGCGCTCCAGTCGGCCTGCGCCGCTTGCTCCACGGCCTGGGGGAGGTATTTTTCTTGCATGGATCAAAAGGGGAAACGAAGCCGGGTCGGCACGGTCGGATCAGCGCAAGCCGAGCACGTCGAACATATCGTAGAGGCCGTTTTGGCGCCCGGCCAGAAAACGCAGCGCGCTCAGACTGCCTTGGGCGTAGGTGGCGCGGCTGCTGGCTTTGTGGCTGATTTCGATGCGCTCGCCGGTGCCGGCAAAGAGCACGGTGTGGTCGCCCACGATGTCGCCGCCGCGCACGGTGGCAAAACCGATGCTGGAGAGGTCGCGCGCGCCGGTGTGGCCCACGCGCTCATAGACCGCGCAGTCGGCCAGATTGCGGCCCTGCGCAGCGGCGATCACCTCGCCCATTTTGAGCGCGGTGCCGCTGGGCGCATCCACCTTGTGGCGGTGGTGCGCTTCGATGATCTCGATGTCGTAGCCGCTGGGCATTGCGCGCGCGGCCAGCTCAAGCAGCTTGAGGGTGATGTTCACGCCCACGCTCATATTGGGTGCCATGACGATGCCGATGCGCTGCGCCGCCGCCGCGATCTCGGCCTTTTGCGCGGCGTCAAAGCCCGTGGTGCCGATCACCATCTGCACCCCGTGCTGCACGCAAGCGCGCAAGTGCGCCATGGTGCCCTCGGGGCGGGTGAAATCGATCAGCACCTGGCAGCCCGCCAGCGCGGCCAGGTCGGCGCCGATGGCTACGCCGCTGCGCTGGCCCAAAAAAGCGGCGGCGTCTTGGCCCAAGGCCGGGCTGTTGGCTTGGTCCAGCGCAACACTCAGGCGGCAGTCGGGGGCATCTTGCAGCGCCTCGATCAGCATGCGGCCCATGCGGCCGCTGGCACCAGCAACGCCGACGCGGTAAGGCGAGTCAGGGTTCATGGCCTGAGGGGCGGCTTAGCGCGCTTCGAGTGGCGGGAAGGTACCGGCCGGCACGGGCGCTGGGGCTGGGCGGGCTTCGGGCAGGGGGTGGCGCTCGCGAAAGGCGCGCAACTGCTCGTCGCTGGCTTGCAGCGCCGGTATGCGGCCCACGGCGCGCTGGGCTTGCAGCGCGGCCACGAATTCTTGCTCGGTCGGCAGCTCGTCGGCCTCGACACGCTGCAAGGCATCGCCCGCAAAAAACACCGTCACGCGGCGCTGCTGCGGCTCCTGGTTCTGGCGCACGAAGGTGAACACATAATCCCAGCGCGCCGCGTGGAAGGCGCTGGCCACCAGCGGGGTGCCGAGGATGGCCTGCACCTGGGCACGCGGCATGCCCGGTTGCAGCGCTTGCAGTTGCTCGCGCACCACCACGTTGCCTTGCTGGATGTCGATGCGGTGCGGGGTGAGCAGACCGCCCAAGGTGCTCATCTGGGTGCCGGCATTTTGGAAACTGGCGCAGCCCGACAGGGTCAGGGCTGCAAGCACGAGTGCGCCCATTCCGACCGGGCGAGCGCGCGACAACAAAGGTTTGAACATGTGGGCGGTGCGGATGATGGAAACCACCGGTGCGCGCAACCGCACACCGTACTATGATGCAAGCCATTGTAGCCCCAGGGCAGCCACCAGCAGCACACGCATGAGCAACATCGACGAACTCAAAAGCACCGGCCTCAAGGCCACCCTGCCCCGACTGAAGATCTTGGAGATCTTTCAAACCGGGCGCCAGCGCCACATGACGGCCGAAGACGTGTTCCGGGTGCTGCTGGCCGACCACGCCGACATCGGCTTGGCCACGGTCTATCGGGTGCTGACGCAGTTTGAGCAGGCCGGCTTGCTGGTGCGCAGCAACTTCGAGTCCGGCAAAGCGGTGTTCGAACTCAACGAAGGCCAGCACCACGACCATATGGTCTGCCTCGACTGCGGCCGGGTGGAAGAATTCTACGACGCCGAGATCGAGCAGCGCCAGCACGCCGTGGCGCAGCAGCGCGGCTTTGCGCTGCAAGAGCACGCGCTGTCCTTGTACGTGCATTGCGTCAAAGACGCCTGCGAGCACCGCAGCAAGCTCAAGCGCGGGGCCTGATAAGTCAGCAGGCGGCTGAGCAATTCGGCTCGGTGCAGCGCACCAGCCTCTATGAGGCATCCTGCTGAAGCACCACCTGCTTGGGTCGTCGCAATACGCCGAGCACCGCCCCCACGGTCACCAGCCCCAAGGCAATGGCCATGTGGGTGACAAAGCTGAGGCCCAGCATCGCGCTCGGTGCCGCCAGTATCAAGCCTCCTAGTGCTATGGCCGCACTGGCGATCCAAGCCAAGGGGCCGTTGCCCAAGTGCCCCACGCCCAGCAAGTAGCCTTGCAGGCCATTGGATAAAAGAGTGATGCCAATCGCTGCCAGACTGACTGCCAGCAGCACATCGGCCCAAGAGCCCTGCAGCAACAAGGCGGTGTTGAAGACAAAAAAGAAGGGGATGAAGTAGATCACCGTGCCCAGCCGCATGGACTGAAATCCGGTCTGCATCGGTGAGCACTTGGCGACAGAGGCCGCCACAAAGGCGGCAATCGCCACCGGCGGTGTGATGAAGCTGAGCATGCCCCAGTACATGATGAACAAATGGGCCGCCATGGGGTCGATGCCGGCCGTGATGAGTGCGGGCGCCAAGATGATGGCCAGCATGATGTAGGCGGCCGTCACGGTCAGGCCCATACCCAAGATGAAGCTGGTGAGGGCGCCCATCATGAGCAGCAGCAGCACGTCGCCGCCAGCGAGATAGATCAGGTCGTTGGTTAGGGTTCCCGCCATGCCTGTCACCTGCAGCGCCCCGATGATCAGGCCCACTGCCGCCAGCAGCCCGCCGAGCTCCGCCAGCACCCGCCCGACCCCTTTGACGTATTCGATCAAGCCATGCCAGTCAAGCCGGTTGCGTGTGAACTGATTGACGACGAGCAGCGCAAGCGTGGCATAGAACGGGGCCGTGCTCTCGCGTTGCAAGCCCACCAGCATCCAGATCAGCAGCGCAAAAACCGCAATATAGTACCAGCCGGCCTTGAGCACGGGCCACACCCGTGGCAGTTCATCCTTGGGTAGGCCAGCCATTTTGTGGCGCGCAGCGTAGGCGTCGATCTGCACAAAGAGGCCAAAAAAATATAACAGCGAGGGGATGAGCGCTGCGATGATGACGGCTGTGTAGCTTACCCCCAAAAAGTTGGCCATGATGAAGGCGGTGGCGCCCATGATGGGCGGCATCAGGACACCGCCGGTGGAGGCGCAGGCCTCAACGCCGGCCGCGTAGGTGCGCGGATAGCCCACCCGCATCATCGCCGGAATGGTGAGCGGGCCGGAGGTGAGCACGTTGATCACCGGGCCGCCGCTCATTGAACCCATCAGGCCGCTTGAAAAAATCGCCACCTTGGCGGGTCCGCCGCGCGTATGCCCGAGCAGGGCAAAGGCGAGGTCGATAAAAAATTTGCCAGCCCCGGTGTACTGCAGGGCGACACCAAAAAGCAGGAAGCCAAAAACCAGCAGCGCCCCCACTTGGGTTGGGACGCCAAACACGCTTTCTTCGCTGAACAGGTGAAAGGCAGCGGTTTGAAAAACATCCATCCCAGCCCCAGCAATCACCGAAGGGAGCAGGTGGGCAAACAGGGGGTAGGTCGAGAAGATGGCGGTGATCACCAAAATTGGCGTGCCACCGGCGCGCCGCCCCGCCTCTAGCACGATGACCCAAGCAACCAGCGCCAAGTAAACCGCGTGATCAGGGGCGGCGAAATCCCAGCCTTGGCGCACGATGGTCTCGCCGACGTAGGCGAAGTAGCCAAAGATACCGAGCGTGACAGCGATGAGCAGCAAATCGTACCCAGGCACCGTGTGGTGCGATGACTGGCTTCGGAACGGAAACAGAATGAAGGTCATCACCAAAATGATGCCGACGTAGAGAAACAGGTAGCGCACATCCATCAGGATGTGGCCGACCAGGAAGCCGAGGTTGAAAATCTGGTTCGTTGCCAGCAAGCAGATCAGCAGCGTCAGCAGCAGCATCACGATCTGCCACGGCAGCGTGAGGGTGCGGTAGCGCAGCGAGTATTTCTCGGCCTCGCGCCGCTCGTTTTCATGCTCTGTTTGGGAGGCTGTTTGCGGGTTGTGGGAAACCATGGGAGTTCATGCCTGCAGGGTGGGGGCGAGACAGACCGCGCCGGGGTTTATTCCGGCGGGGGTAAGGCTGTCAGCTTGGGATGGGTGCGCATACTCGGGCAGGTGATGCCATGCGGCAGCCTACCCGAGGCCGGGACTGTCGCTGAAACTCAGTTTCCGGTCAGTGGCCAAGTGCGCTGCAGCGGTTCTTGGCCGGCGCGGGTCAGGGCTTGGAAGCGGGCCTCCATCCAGCCGCGGGCGAACTCGGCGTCGTCGCTTGGTCCAGTGCGCACGAAGTCGTCCCAAGCGCGCTGAATCACGCGCTGGCGCTCAAGCCGCCGTTCGTGGTTGCGCTGGGCGGCCTCGCTCCAGAGCCCGATCTCGCGGAAATGACGAATGGCACCATCGTGAAAAGGCACGAAGGTGTTTTCAATGTCCCAGCGCTGACGTCCCATTTCCCAGCCCTCCATGCCCGGAGCCGAGGCGCGATACATGTTGTGGTGCCGGTCCATGATGCGTACTAGGTTTTGGACGGTGTCGTTGCTCAGGGTGGGCAGCGCGTACATGATCGGGTACGCCGAAGAAAACACCTGAACCCCGCGCGCGCCGACGTCGATGCCCTGTGTGTTGCGCGCCACGTGGGGTTTGAACCAAGGTGCCTGCTCGCTCACGCGTGCCACTGCTGCGAGGTCGTCGTGCGGGAACTCGAGGAAGCGAAAACCGCGCGGCGAATTGGCTACCCGGTGCAGGGTGGCCGAATGGCAGGCATTCCACTTGACATCGATACGGCCGTCAATAAAGGCTTCGATCATGGCCATGAAGCCGCCAATTTCAACCCTTTGCACATCGTTCCAAGTCAGGTTGGCGTAGCGCAGGTAGTACTCGAAGCCGGTGTTGGGGGCGGTTGCGCCGACCACGTAAGGCACGCGCGCGCCGCGCAGGTCGCGCGGGTGCTGGATGCGGCTGTCGCGCGGAACCACGATCGCAAACGAGCAGGCGTCGGGTCGGGAGACCAGCACCTTGCGCGTCATGAACGGGCCGCCCCATTGGCGGGTACCAAAATCGCGCATGCCTTCCTGAGCGCTGATGCCCTCGGTGCCACCAAAAACCAGGTCGGCGCGGCCTTGGCGCATCGGCTCAAGACGCGAAACGTCGTTGCGGCCTGGCAGCACGCGCAAACCGGTGCCGTAGAGGGTGCGCAGGACGCTGCCGATTCCGACCGCCTGTGCGTAGCCGCTGGTTCCAGTCGGGTAGGCCGACCAGATCATGGTTGCGGGCATCGTGACGTTGGGCAGGCGTTGGTCGGTCTGTGGTCCGCCCTGGGCTTGAGCCAAGGTGGTCATACCCAGCGCCATGACAGCACCGAGCGCGACGGCCGCGCGCTTGAAAGTGGTAGAATCGAGCATGAACTTTGTCTCCTGGTTTGAGTGAGGTTCAGCGGGCGGCTTCCCAAAGCTGTTCGGTGATGGTGGGCAGGCGAAAATTCGCGTTTTTCGCCTGCCCCTCGATCAAATGGTGTCGCTCGCCGAGTCCGCATCGTCGGTTTTTGCCGGACTTCTGTCAACGGCATTCGGGGTCCGGCTTGTCGCCTGCGAGACGATGCAGGCAACCAAAGGAGGGTGGGGCCTCAACCCCCGCGCTGCATCGCCTCGCGCTGGCGCTGAGCAAATTCCCGGTAGGTGTCGATGCCGCGCAATTGCAAGATGGTGTTGCGCACGGCCGCTTCCACCAGCACCGCCATGTTGCGCCCGGCCACCACCTGGATCACCACCTTGCGCACCGCCACATCCAGCACCTGCTGGTACAGCGGCTCGTGCGGTAGGCGCTCGTAGTCGCGCTCCAGCGTTTCTTTGCGCACCAGGTGCACGATCAGGCGCAGCCGCATTTTGCGCCGCACCGCGGTTTCGCCAAAAATGGCCTTGATGTCGAGCAGCCCGATGCCGCGCACCTCCAGCAGGTTTTGCAGCAAATCGGGGCAGCGCCCCTCGAGCACGGTCTGGTTGATGCGGTCGACATCGACGGCGTCGTCGGCCACCAGCCCATGCCCGCGCGAGACCAGTTCCAGCCCCAGTTCGCTCTTGCCTAGGCCCGATTCGCCGGTGATCAGCACCCCGAGGCCGAAGATGTCGAGGAACACCCCGTGCAGGGTGTGGCGGTCGGCAAACAGGCGCGACAGGTGCGCGCGCAGCACGTCGATCACGAAAGCGGCCGAACAATCGGTGACGAAAAGCGGGATGTGGGCGCGCTCGCACATCGCCACCAATTCGTCGGGCGGGGGCGCCTCGTCGGCCAGCACCAGCGCCGGTGGCTCGAGTTCCACGATGCGCGCCACGCGGCGGCGGCAGTCTTCGGCGCTGGCGTTGAGCAGGTAGTCGATCTCGCGCCGACCCAGTATCTGCACCCGGTAGGGGTGGATGTAGTTGAGGTAGCCGACCAGGTCGGCCCCGGAGCGCGCCGCACTGACGGCTTGTTCGAGAAAACGGCGCTCAGAGGCACTCTGCCCGGCTACCCACTGCCACTTGAGGGTTTCGCGGTGCTCTTCGAACAGCGCGTCGGCGCTAATTGCAACGGGTTTCATCTGCAGCGCAAAGTGGCTGGCGCGGCCTCAGGCCAGCGCGTGCGCCGACTGCCAGTTGTGGATCAAGCGGTGCAGATCGACGGCGGCCGTGCTGGCTTTCATCTGCTCGCGCAGCGTGGCGTCGCTCAGCAGTTCGGCGATGTCGGACAAAATTTCAAGGTGTTTTTGCGTGGCGGCTTCGGGCACCAGCAAAAAAAACATCAGGCGCACGGGTTGTTCATCGGGGGCGTCAAAGCCGATCGGCGCGGCCAACTGGAACACCGCCGCCAGCGGCTGCTTGAGGCCCTTGATGCGCCCGTGCGGGATCGCCACCCCATGCCCGAGGCCGGTCGAGCCCAGGCGCTCGCGCGCAAACAGGCTGTCGGTGATGAGGGCGCGGTTTAGCCCGTGCAGGGCCTCAAACAGCAACCCCGCTTCTTCGAAAGCGCGCTTCTTGCTGGTGGCATCGAGCGCGACCAGCACCTGCTCAGCAGGCAAAATGGCTGAAAGACGGTTCATAAAGACCTCACAAGCCGCGCATTATGCGCTTATGCGCAATTCTGGCTAGTGCAGAAAAAAAACAAGCCGCTTGACAAAATGGGCGGCTTGTTGCAGTGCAGCACAAACCGGCTGCGGTTGTGGCTGGGCGCGCGGCCCTTTCAGGAGAGTTCGCGCTTGGCGGTTTCGTGGTGGTGGTCTTTGACTTTGGTCTTGTGGCGCAGCACCTGGCGGTCCAGTTTGTCGGCCAGTTCATCGACGGCGGCGTAGAGGTCGGCGTGGCTGCTCTCGGCAAAAATGTCCTTACCTTTGATGCGGATACTGCACTCGGCTTTCTGGCGCAGGTCTTTTTCGGTCTGGTTGTCGACCGTCAACAGCACCCGAATATCGACCACCTGATCGAAATGCCGGGAAATCCGGTCGAGTTTGCTCGTCACGTAGGTGCGCAGGGCGGGGGTGACCTCAAGGTGGTGACCGCTGATCGACAGGTTCATGTAGAGCCTCCTAAAGCTCGGGTTGAAAAAGCCGACCCGCCGGGGGGCCGGCCAGCGAAAATGCGTCGCTGCCGTGCATACACTATGCCGTTTTCGGCGGCTTTGGGCAAGTGTGCCACGAATGCAGGCGCAATATCCTTGATCGGGCGCAAGGAGTGGCCGAGCCGGCCACGAGCGTGTCATATTTTGCGGCCATAATGCTGGGCTAGATCAACCACTGAAAGCCACGATTGGACACCAGCCCTAGTCGCGCGCTTTCGGTCTCCTCAGCTCACCGCTGACGGCGTGCCCCATTGGGGCTGTGGCGCAAGGGTGGACGGGAGCCGAAAGCGCATCGCTCCCACCTTGCCGCAGCGGGCAACGCCCACAGCTGCCCGAACCACCACCTTTATCCCCAAGGAGCTTGCACCATGCTCAACGTGTTCACTTTGGCCAACGGCCGCCTGTTTCAAGAAGAAATCGAATCGCTCGAAGACCTGGCCCGCTTCACGCCGGTGTGGGTCGATATGGCAGCGCCCACGCCCGAAGAGCGGCGCTGGGTGCGCCAGCATTTTGGCCTGTCGATCCCCGAAGACGCGATGGACGAGGACATCGAAGAGTCGGCGCGTTTTTTCCAAGAAGACAACGGCGAACTGCACGTGCGCAGCGACTTTCTGATCGCCGACGACGACAACCCGCGCGCGGTGCGCGTGGCTTTCATCCTGAACGAACAAAACGACGCCCTCAAGAGTTGCGGCGTGCTGTTTTCCATTCACGACGAAGACGTGCCGGTGTTCAGGTTGCTGCGTTTGCGTGCGCGCCGCATGCCGGGCCTGATCGAAGACGCCAAAGACGTGCTGCTGAGCCTGTTTGACACCGACGCCGAATACTGCGCCGACACGGTCGAAGAAATCTACGACGACCTCGAAAAGGTCAGCCAGCAGGTGCTGGCCGGCGACGTGACCGACCACAAAGCGGGTGAGGTGCTGGCGGCGATCGCGCGCTACGAAGACATGTCGGGCCGCATCCGGCGCAACATGATGGACACCCGGCGCGCGGTCAGCTTCATGATCCGCACCCGGTTGCTGAGCGCGGCGCAGCACGAGGATGCGCGCCAGATCCTGCGCGACATCGACTCGCTCGACAGCCACACCGCGTTCATGTTCGAGAAAATCAACTTCTTGCTGGACGCCACCATCGGCTTCATCAACATCAACCAAAGTAAGATCATCAAGATCTTCTCGGTGGTGGCGGTCTCGCTGCTGCCGCCCACGCTGGTGGCCAGCAGCTACGGCATGAACTTCGAGCACATGCCCGAATTGCAGTGGGAGTGGGGCTACCCGATGGCGATCGGCATGATGGTGCTGGCGGCGGTGATTCCGATGCTGTACTTCCGCAAGCGCGGCTGGCTGCGCTAGGGCCGCTAAGCCGCGCAGCCGATTAGAGGCTGGCCCAGCCCCCGTTAGAGCAAGTTGAGCGCCTTGCGCACGATGCGCACGCTGTAGTGGCGCGCCACCTCGCGCAAAAAGAGCGGGAAATCCACGTGTGCCTGGTTGTCGGCGCGGTCCGAGATGGTGCGCACCACCGCAAACGGCAGGCCGCAATCGTGGCACACCTGCGCCACGGCGGCGCTTTCCATGTCCACCGCCAAAGCCTCGGGCAGCGCAGCGCGCAGGGCGGCGCTGTCGGCCTCAGAGGCCACGAAGCGGTCGCCGGTGGCAATCTCGCCCCGGTGCACGCTGGGCGAGTGCAAGCCCATGGTGCGCAGCACCTCGGGGCTGAGCAGCTTGGGCAGCCAGGTGACGGCGTCTTTGGCGGCCGTGTGCAGCACCTGGGTGAGGGCCAAGTCGGGCTGGAAGCGGCTGCGCCCATAGCCGGGCACCTCAAAGCGGGGAAACAGCGGCGAGGCGTCGAGGTCGTGCTGCACCAGGGCGCTGCCGACCACGATGTCGCCCACTTCCACCCCCGGCAGCAGCCCCCCGGCCACGCCGGTGAAAATCACCTGCTGCGGCGCAAAGCGCTCGATCAGCAGCGCGGTGGTGGTTGCCGCCGCCACCTTGCCGATGCCGCTGAGCACCGCCACCACCTCGTGGCCCTGCAAATGCCCTTGCCAGTAGGTGCGCCCGCCTAGGCGAAGCTGCTGCTCGTCGGGCATGAGCTGCAAAATTTCAGACAGCTCCTCGTGCACGGCGCTGATGAGGGCGATGCGTTGACCCATGAAAACTCCGCTTTAGCTAGTCTGGCGCAACTGGCGCCGCAAAATTTTGCCGACCGGGGTTTTGGGCAGTTCGCTGCGGAACTCGATCAGCTTCGGGATTTTGTAGCCGGTCAGGCTTTTACGGCAGTAGTCTCGCACCTCCTGCTCGCTCAGCGCCGGGTCTTTTTTGACGATGACCAGCTTGACCGCCTCGCCCGAATGCTCATCGGGGATGCCCACCACGGCGCATTCGAGCACACTGCCCATGCCCATCACCACCTCTTCGACCTCGTTCGGATAAACGTTGAAGCCGCTGACCAGGATCATGTCCTTCTTGCGATCGACGATGCGAAAGTAGCCGCGCTCGTCCATCACGCCGATGTCGCCGCTGCGAAACCAGCCGTCGGCGCTCATCACCTTGGCGGTTTCGTCCGGGCGCTGCCAATAGCCCGCCATGACTTGCGGGCCCTTGATGGCGATCTCGCCCGGCTGGCCCAGTGGCACCTCGTGGCCTTCGTCGTCGAGGCACTTCATGTCTGTGCCTGGCAGTGGCACCCCGATGCTGCCGCTAAAAGCCGTGACCGTGACCGGGTTGCAACTGGCCGAGGGGCTGGTTTCCGACAGGCCATAGCCCTCGCAGATCGGGCAGCCGGTGCGCTCCAGCCACAGTTTGGCCACGGCGGCCTGCACCGCCATGCCACCGCCGATCGAGACCTTTAGGTTGCGCCAGTTCACGCTGTCAAACTCCGGGTGGTGCAGCAGGCCGTTGAAGAGCGTATTCACGGCCGGGAAGCTGTGGAAGGTCTGGCCCTTGAGCGCCTTGAACACCGCGGGCAGGTCGCGCGGGTTCGGGATGAGGATGTTTTTGCCGCCGCTGCGCAAGCTCAGCATCATGTTCACCGTGAAGGCAAAGATGTGGTAGAGCGGCAGCGCGCAGACGGCGGTGGGTTGCTCACCCGGCGGGATGCGGTGCATCACGGGGGCGTCCCAGGCTTCGGACTGCAACACATTGGCCAGCACATTGCGGTGCAGCAGCACGGCCCCTTTGCTCACTCCGGTGGTGCCGCCGGTGTATTGCAGCACCGCCATGTCCTCGGGGCCGATTTCGACCGGCAGAAAGTTTAGCGAGCGGCCCTGGTGCACCGCGTCGGCAAAGCGCACCGCAGTGGGCAACTCGAAGGGTGGCACCAGTTTTTTGACGTGGCGCACCACATAATTGACGAGCCAGCGCTTGGGCCACGGCAGCAGCTCGCCCATGGAGGCCAGCACGATGTGTTTGACTGGTGTTTTGCTCAGGCAGGCGGCCAAGGTGGAGGCAAAGTTTTCGATGATGACGATCGCCTTGGCCCCCGAGTCGTTCAACTGGTGCTCAAGTTCGCGCGCGGTGTAGAGCGGGTTGACGTTGACCACCACCAGCCCGGCGCGCAAAATCGCTGCCACCGCCACCGGGTACTGCAGCACATTGGGCATCATCACCGCCACCCGGTCGCCTTTGACTAGGCCTAGGCTCTGCCAATACGCCGCCAGCGCCCGCGCTTGGGTGTCCACCTCGGCGTAGGCCATGTCGTGGCCCATGTAGTGGTAGGCGCTGCGCCCGGCGTATTTGCTCAGGCTCTCGTCAATCAAGGCGACCAGCGAGCGGTACTGCGAGTGGTCGATATCTGCGGGCACGCCTTCGGGGTAGGCGCTCAGCCAGGGGCGGTCGGCGGCGGTGGGGGGTGTGGACAAGTTGTGCTCCTGCTTGTTTGGTTTGGTGCAGCGCAGGCCGAACGAAGGGCCTGTGCTGCGCCACCATTATGCAGGCATGAAGCGCGGGTTTTGCTAGTGCACCACCCTGACCCGACTCTGACAGCAAGGCGGGCGCCGCGGGTTTTGCGCCGGCCCCTGGCAGTGTGGCGCAGCGACTGGAGACTAGAACGGAATATCGTCTTCCATGCCGTCAAAGTCGGTCGAGGCGGCGGCTGGCTTGCTGGGTGCGGCCGGGCGGCTGGAGGCTGGAGCGGGCCGGCTGCTGGCCGGGGGCGCGCCGCGTGCGGTGCCAGACTCGTCAGAGGTGGGAGTGCCCATGCCCTCGCGGCTGCCCAGCAGCTGCAGTTCGGTGGCAATGATGTCCACCGTGTTGCGCTCGACGCCATCCTTGTCGGTGTATTTGCCGTATTTGATCCGCCCTTCGACGTAAATCGGGCGGCCTTTTTTGACGTACTCACCGGCGATCTCGGCCATGCGCTCGTAGAAGGTGATGCGGTGCCACTGGGTGTCTTCGACCATTTCGCCGCTGGTGCGGTCTTTGCGGCGGCTGGTGGTGGCCAGGGTGACGTTGGCCACCGCCTGGCCCGAGGGCAGGTAGCGGATTTCGGCGTCGCGGCCGCAGTTGCCGACCAGGATAACTTTGTTGACGGATGCCATGGCGCGGGTGCTCCTCTCTGAGGGTTGTATGAAGGTTGGACCCGAAGGATTGTGCAGCATTTCAAACCACGGCCTGGAGCCGATGCCGGCACCGACCAGCGCCGCTGACCCTGCTGCGAGCGCTTGTTTGGCGCTTGCCTACAATGGCTGGTGCGCACCTATTTTTTCCCGATCGGCTCCGTGCTTTGAACTCGCCCCTTTCGCCCCGCAACCCAGAGCCCACCGTGCTGGTGGTCGATGACGAATTGCGCTCGCAAGAGGCGATGCGCCGCACCCTAGACGAAGATTTTCGGGTGCTCACTGCCGGCAGCGCCGAGCAGGCGCTCGCCGTGTTGGAGCGCGAGCCGGTGGCGGTGCTGCTGTGCGACCAGCGCATGCCCGGCACCACTGGCGTGGCCTTTCTCAAGCAGGTGCGTCAGCGTTGGCCCGAGACGGTGCGCATCATCGTTTCGGGCTATACCGAGAGCGAAGACATCGTGGCCGGCATCAACGAGGCCGGCATCTATCAATACATCCTCAAGCCCTGGGCGCCCGAGCACCTGCTCGATTCGGTGCGCAACGCCGTTGAGGCGCAGAGCTTGCAGCGCCAGACCGCACGCCTCGATTTGGAGCTGCGCACCAGCACCCCGGCGCTGCGCCAGCGCGCCAGCCAGCGCCAGCAGCAGGTGCAGCAGGTGTTTGGTTTCGAGCGCATCGTGCGCGCGCCCGGCAGCCCGCTCGATGGCGTGTGCGCCATGGCGGCGCGGGTGGCGCGCTACGATTTGTCGGTGCTGGTGCTGGGCGAATCGGGCACGGGCAAAGAGCTGCTGGCACGCGCCATGCACTACGCCTCGCCGCGCGCGGGCGGGCCGTTCGTGGTGGAAAACTGCGCCGCCATCCCCGACACATTGCTGGAGTCGGAGCTGTTTGGCCACAAACGCGGCGCGTTCACCGGGGCCTACGAAGACCACATCGGGCTGTTTCAGCGCGCCCACGGCGGCACCGTGTTTCTGGACGAGATCGGCGAGACCTCGGCCGCTTTTCAGGTCAAGCTGCTGCGCGTGCTGCAAGAGGGCGAGGTGCGCCCGGTGGGGGCGGCGCGGCCGTTGCCGGTGGATGTGCGCGTGCTTGCCGCCACGCACCGCGAGCTTGAGCAGCGCGTGCGCGAGGGGCTGTTTCGCGAAGATTTGTACTACCGCCTGGCGGCCGTGACGCTCACCGTCCCGCCGCTGCGCGAGCGCGTGGCCGACATCGGGCCGATCGCGCACCAGTTGCTGCAGCAGGTGGCGCTCGAGCTGCGCCGCCCCGCGCCTGATTTGCCCAATGCCACCCTGGCCTGCTTGCTGGCCTACCCGTGGCCGGGCAATATCCGCGAGCTGCGCAACGAGCTTGCGCGCGCGTTGGCGCTGCACGATGGCGAGCGGCTGCTGCCCGAGGCGTTTTCGCCGCGCGTGCTGCAGGGCCACGGCGCGGGCAGCGCGGCGGCCCAACTGGCGGCGCTGGTGCCCAGCAGCGGCACCCTGGTGCAGCGGCTCGAAGTGATCGAGGCCATGCTGCTGCGCGAAACGCTGCTGCGCCAGCGCTGGAACAAAACCCGTGCGGCACAAGAGTTGGGCTTGTCGCGCGTGGGCTTGCGCAGCAAAATCCAGCGCTTCGGGCTGGAGCCGGCGCCATGAATGTGCTCTGGCTTCAGGCGGGCGGCTGCGGCGGCTGCAGCATGTCGCTGCTGTGCGCCGACACCCCCGACTTGCACGCGCACCTGCGCGCCGCCGACATCGAGCTGCTCTGGCACCCCTCGCTCTCGCTCGCCAGCGGGGCCGAGGTGCTGGAATTGCTGCAGCGCTGCGCCGACGGCCGCCAGCCGCTCGATGCGCTGTGCATCGAAGGCTCGTTGCTGCGCGGCCCGCACGGAACGGGGCGTTTTCATGTGCTGGCGGGCACGGGCGTGCCCATGATCGATTGGGTGCGCCGCCTGGCTGAGCGCGCGCGCCATGTGGTGGCGGTGGGCAGTTGCGCGGCCTGGGGCGGCATCACGGCGGCGGGCGACAACCCCACCGACGCCTGCGGCCTGCAGTACGAAGACGACCGGGTCGGCGGCTTGCTGGGGGCTGATTTTCGCAGCCACAGCGGCCTGCCGGTGATCAACATCGCCGGCTGCCCCACGCACCCGAGCTGGGTGCTCGACACGCTGGCGGCGCTGGCTGCCGACAGCCTGGCCGCCACCGATCTCGACACGCTGGCGCGGCCACGCTTTTATGCCGACCAACTGGTGCACCACGGCTGCACCCGCAACGAGTATTACGAGTTCAAGGCCAGCGCGGTAAAACCCTCCGACCTCGGCTGCCTGATGGAGCACATGGGCTGCAAGGGCACCCAGGTGCACGCCGACTGCAACATCCGGCTCTGGAACGGCGAGGGCAGTTGCACCCGGGGCGGCTACGCCTGCATCGCCTGCACCGAGCCGGGCTTCCAGGAGCCGGGCCACGCCTTTGACCAGACGCCCAAGTTCGCCGGCATCCCGATCGGGCTGCCCACCGACATGCCCAAGGCCTGGTTCATTGCGCTGGCATCGCTGTCCAAAAGCGCCACACCCAAGCGCGTGCGCGACAACGCCGTGGCCGACCACCTGGTGCAAAAGCCGGCGCTGCGGCGCACAGGCTTGAAATGAAGCCCCCACGCTCGCTGCGCTCGCTGCCCCCCGAGGGGGCTGAGGGCCGCGGCTCCAAGCCGACCTGCGTCGGCTTGGACGGCCAGAAGAGCGGGTGCCTGTGGCACCCGCGCGGCCTGCAAGGCATCCAGTGGCTTCGGGCGGCCGGGCGCCACTGGATGGGCCAAGCATGAGCCGCCTGATCGTAGGCCCCTTCAACCGCGTCGAGGGCGATCTCGAGGTCACGCTCGACATCGCCGATGGGGTGGTGCGTGCGGCGCACGTGAACGCGCCCATGTACCGCGGCTTCGAGCAGATTTTGCAGGGCAAGCTGGCGCACGATGCGCTGGTGTTCGTGCCGCGCATCTGCGGCATCTGTTCGGTGTCGCAGTCGGTGGCGGGGGCGCGGGCGCTGGCCGATCTGGCAGGCGTGAGGCCGCCGCCCAACGGCCAGCACGCCATCAACCTGATGCTGGCGACCGAAAACCTGGCCGATCACCTGACGCATTTTTACGCCTTCTTCATGCCCGATTTCTGCCGGCCGGTGTACGCCGAGCGCGCCTGGCACAGCGAGGCGCTGCGCCGCTTCCTGCCCGGGCACGGCGTGCAAACGCGCCAGGCGCTGGCGGCGCGCCAGCGCGCCTTCACCTTGCTGGGCACCTTGGGCGGCAAGTGGCCGCACACCCAAGCCATCGAACCCGGTGGCAGCACGCGCGCCATCGACGCCGCCGAGCGGGTGCGGCTGCGCGCCAAGCTGCGCGAATGGCGCGTCTTTTTGGAGCAGCACCTGTTTGCCGACGCGCTGGAGCGGATCCACGCCATCGACAGCCTGGAGGCGTTGTGGCGCTGGCACGCCGAGCATCCCGGCGCGGGGGATTTGCGCTTTTTCCTCACGCTGGCGCTCGATACCGGGCTGGCTGGCTTGGGGCCGGGCCCGGGGCGCTGCCTGAGCTACGGCACCTACCCGCAGCCCGACGGCACGCTGGCGCTGCCGGCCGGGGTCTGGCAGATGCAGCCCGGGGGCGCGCAGGTGCGGGCGCTGCAAACCGAGGCCATCAGCGAAGACGCCACCCGCAGCTGGCTTGAATCTGGCCGGGCCGGCGAGCCGGTGGCGCGCCACCCCTGGAGTGGGCTGACGCGCCCGGCGCCCGACAAGGCCGATGCCTACACCTGGAACAAGGCGCCGCGCTGGGACAGTCAGGTGGTGGAGACGGGGGCGCTGGCGCGCCAGCTGGTGGCGGGCCAGCCCTTGCTGCGTGAGGCGGTGGCGCAACACGGCTGCACCGTGCTGACGCGGGTGCTGGCGCGCGCGCTTGAGTTGGCGCAGGTGTTGCCGCAGATGGAACAGTGGCTGCACGCCATACGCCCCGGCGAGCCGTTTTGCATCCCGGCCCCGCTGCCCGAGGCCGGACAAGGCATGGGCCTGACCGAGGCCGCGCGCGGCAGCCTGGGGCATTGGGTGGTGCTGCAGCAGGGCCGCATCGCCAATTACCAGATCGTGGCCCCCACGAGCTGGAACTTCTCGCCGCGCGATGCCGCCGACACCCCCGGTGCGCTCGAGCAGGCGCTGGTGGGGGCGCCGCTGCGCCCGGGCGAAGACACGCCGGTGGCGGTGCAGCACATCGTGCGCTCGTTTGACCCGTGCATGGTCTGCACGGTACACTGAAGCGTTTGCAGCCCAAGGCCGAACGCCAAACGCCTTCACCTCCAGCCTACAGAGCCTGTACATGGCACCGCGCCAGCCCTTGCCCGCCCGCCCGCTGGCCTATCCCCACAGCAGCCTCGATCGCTTCGAGCCGATGGACGTTATTGACGAAACGGCTTGGCTGGACGTGATCCAGAAAATGGAGCAGGTCTATACCCAGTTGATCGACGACGAGGTCAAGCTGGAGCAGAAAAACGCCGAACTCGAGCTGCAGCAGCAGTTCATCGCCAGTGTCATGGCGTCGATGTCGGACGTGCTGCTGGTGTGCGACCGCAGTGGGCGCATCGAACAAGTCAACCGCGCCTTGTGCGAGCTGGTGGGGCGCAGCGAAGCCGAGTTGATCGACCAGCCGATGGCGCTGTTGCTGGCCGATGCGGCCAGCCAAGAGCGGGCGCAATGGGCGATGCAAGACAGCGCCGGGCAGGGTGTAGTGATCGAACTCAACCTGCTCGACCGGCACGGGCAGCCGCTGCCGGTGGACGCCAGTTGCACTCCGCGCTTGGGTGGCGCGCGGCGCCGCTTGGGCACGGTGTGGGTGGGGCGCCCGACCGGCGAACTCAAGCGCGCCTACCACGAACTGCAGGCGGCGCATGCGGCGCTCAAGAGCGCGCAACAGCAGCTGTTGCACTCCGAAAAAATGGCCTCGCTCGGGCAGCTGGTGGCCGGGGTGGCGCACGAGCTCAACAACCCGATCAGCTTCGTGCTGGGCAACACCCACGCGCTGCAAAAATACTGCAAGCGCCTGCAAAGCTACCTCGACGCGGTGCACCAGCCGCGGCCCGAGGCCGAACTGGCCGACTTGCGCCAGCGCTTGCGCATTGACCACCTGTTGGGTGACCTGCCCGATTTGATGGCGGGCACCCTCGAAGGGGCGCAGCGCACCGCCGACATCGTGCAGGGGCTCAAACGCTTTTCGGCCATGGACCGCCAGCAGCGCGTGCGCCTCGATCTGGCCGAGGTGCTTGAGCGCGCGCTGCTGTGGGTGCAAAAAGGGCAGCCGCAGCCGCCGCGCATCGACTGGATGCGCCCGCCCCAGCCCTTGCCGGTGCAGGGCAGCGAGGGGCCCTTGCAGCAGGTGCTGACGAACCTGCTGCAAAACGCCTGCGACGCCGTGGCAGAGCAGCCCGGCGCGCGGCGCTGGGTGCGCATCGAGGCCGAGTCTGACGCCCAAACGGTGCGGGTGCGGGTGTGCGATGGCGGGGCCGGCATTGCGCCCGAACACCTGTCGCGCATTTTTGACCCCTTTTTCACCACCAAACCGGTGGGGCAGGGCACCGGTCTGGGTTTGTCGATCAGCTATGGCATTGTGCAAGAGCACGGCGGCCAGTTGAGCGCGCGCAACAGCGCCGACGCCGGGGCCGTGTTCGAACTCAGCCTGCCGCGTGCTGACGCACCTTGATGCGCAGCGAGGCCACCGGCTGCCCACTGCTTTGCAAGGCCTGGAGCAAGGTGGGTGCGAGCTGGCGCAGCTTGCTGCCCACGGCCGGGTTGTTGACCAGCACACACCAGACGCCGTCGTCGAGCGGGCCGGCGGCCACCTGATCGCGCAGCGTGGGTGGCAACAAGGGCAGCGTCAGTTGCAGCAACTGCTGCGACTGTGCCACGCGCTGCGTGATGGCAGACAACACGGTGGAGGCGCGCACGGCCTGTTCGAGCGGGATCATGGCGCAAGTATCGCCGCTTTTGCCGTCCCCGGCCTTCAGACGGGTGGCGCCCCGGTGCGCCGCTGCCAGCGCGCAGCGGCAGCCGCTCAGTCGAGCCAGCGCCTGAGGTAGGCCTCGATCAGCTCGCGCACCGCGCTGGACTTGATCACCAACCCAAGGTCGATCATCTCGCTGCCCATGACCGCGCTGCCCTGGCTGGCCGGCACCGGCAGCGGCACTAGGCGGCTGGCTTCTTCGCGGAAAAACACCGCCGCCACCACGCCCACGAACCAGGGCGCTTCTTGGCTCAGGTTGCCCCGGCGCACGAACACCGGCGAGCCGCTGGAGCCGGGATAGACCGCGGCGTCGATCAGGAATTCGGGCCGGCCCTCGAAATCGAGCTCGGCGGCGGTGGCGGTGCTGCCGCGGCGCAAAATGGGCAGCGCGTTGAACTGGTCCCAGACCCCGCTCGGGTAGCCGACGAACAGCACCTCTTCGAGCGCGTCGAAGGCGGCGCATTCGGCGGCATCGGGGATGTGCCGGGTGTCGATGGCCTGCACGTAGAGCTGCGCCCCGCGTGCCTCGGCCGCCTCCAGCAGAGGGCGCAGCGGCACCAGCGCCAGATCGACCGCTGCGTCCGGGTGCAGGAACCAGGCCTGCGGGAACTGCTCGATGTCGATCTGAAAGCGCTGCCCGATGGCCGGCTGGCCGCCCTGCGCCAGCGTGAACACCAGCGCGCCGCGCTGCACCCCCTCGACCAGGTGCCGGTTCGTGACGACAAAGCGCGCCCGCCCCTTGGGGTGCTGGTGCTCGATCACGAAGGCGGTGCCCGAACCCTGGCTGCCGTCGGCCAGCACGGTATCGACGCGCACGGTGTGAAACAGCAGCCGCTTGGCGGCGGTATCGATTTGCATGGCTTTAGGCCTCCCCGGTGGCGGCGCAGTGTTGGTTGAGGGTCTCGACCGCGCGCTCGGCCGCCTCCAGCGCCTGCTGCGCCTCGGCTTCGCTGCCCATCATGGTCAGGCGGCCAAAGGAGCCAAAGGGGCGCACGTCGATGAGGGTGACGTTGGCGGCTTTCTCGGCCTGGTTGGCGGCATAGACCACGTAGCCCGCCGGCTCGACCTCGAAAATGAACATGCTCTTGCCCGGCAGCAGCATCGAGCCTTTGCGGAACTGGCGGTTGATCAGGGTGGCGTGGTCGGGCGTGACGGCGCGGATCACCTCGCTCCAGGCGATGCGGCACGGCAGCCGGTCGGCCTCGCGCGTGCCCAGCCGGTTCAAGATGAGCTGGCCGGCTTGCGCCACTTCGCTTTGGTTGCGGTAGTGGATTTCCATGGAGCCAAAGGCGCGCTCGACCACCTGCTCGCCCATGTGTACGTTGCTGCCCTTGAGCGCGATGTCGGACAGGCGGTGCACCGCCATGCCGGGCGCGACCTCGACCCACAGGCAGGCGTCGCCCGGCACCGGCAAAAAGCCTTGCGAGGAAGTGGCCAGGTAGGAGGCCAGTTGCGGCTGCAAGGAGTCGATCATGACGTAGGTGCGCAGCGACACCGCCGGGGCGGCGCGGCTCATCGCGTCAGGCCCAGGTAGAGCTGCGGCAGGCGCTCGGGCAGGCGCTCGATGCGGTCGATCACGGCATAGTGGCGCGCGCCAAAGATGCGCTCCACGTAGGTGTCGGCGCGCGGATCGAGCGAGAGGCCAAAGGTCTGGATGCCATCGCGCTGCAACTCTTCTACGGCGCGGCGCGCGTCATGGCGCAGGTACTGCGGGTCGCGCACGTCGCGGTCGGCCGGCTCGCCGTCGGTGATCACCAGCAGCAGGCGTTTTTTCTGCGGCCGCTGGCGCAATTGGGCACCGGCGTGGCGCAGCGCCGCGCCCATGCGGGTCGAGTAGCGCGCCTGCAGGGCCCCCAGGCGCGCGCGCACGCCGGCGTCGAAGGGTTGCTCGAAGTCTTTGCAGCGCAGGTAGTGCACGTCGTGGCGGCCGTCGGAGCAAAAGCCGTGCAGCGCAAAGGGGTCGCCGATGCGCGTGAGCGTCTCGGCCAGGATGGCGCTGGCGGCGCGCATGAGTTCGAGCACGGTCTGCTCTTGGCCGTGCACCTTTTCGTTGGCCGATTCCGACAAGTCGAGCAGCACCAGCAGCGCCAGATCGCGCTGGTGCAACTGGCGCCGCATCATGATGCGCGGGTCGGGCTGCTGGCCTAGGCGCAGGTCGATCAGCGCCTGGATGGCGGGGTCGAGGTCGATCTCGTCGCCGTCTTGCAGGCGCCGGATGCGCTGCATGCCCTGCGGCGACATGGCCTCGATCAGGTGCTTGAGCCGCCCCAGCAGGGGCCGGTGCTGCTCCAGCACGGCATCGATCGGGGTCGGGTCGGCACCGCTTAAGGGCCGCTCCTGCAGCGTGACCCAAGCCGGGCGGCTGAGCTGGATGGTGTAGTCCCACTCGGGGTAGTGCACCGGGTCGGGCAACGAGACCTGCCCGAGCAGCGAGTTGATGCTCACGCCCTCTTGGTCGAGCATGAATTCGGTCGGCAGCGTCCAGATCTCCTGCGCGTCGTCGCCTGCGTACTCGTTGTTGACTTCGTTGACCATCTCCATCACGCTGACTTTGCGCCGCACCTGCTGGCGTGCATCCCATGCCGCCTGCAAGGCCTGCGTTTCGTCGTAGCGCGCGGCCTGCCAGAGATAGCGGTTGTCGTCGCGGTAGGGCGCGCGTTGGCCGTCGAGGCGGGCACTGAAGGGCGCCCAGCCGGCCATGGCCATCCATTCGGCCAAGCTGGCGGCCAGCTCGATGCCGCTGGCGCGGCTGTGTTGCGCGTCGTGCAGATCGGGCCACTGCGCCAGCAGTGCCACGCCTTGTTGCACCCAAGGGTGGCGGTCGGCGGATGCGCCGGGTTCGGCTTGCAGCCAGGCGCGCGCCAGCCGGTTGATCAGGTCGCCGGCGCTTGCCGGGGGCTCGGGCGTGCCTGGGTGCAGGCTCAGCCAGAGCTGGCGCAGCCGGGGAAAGCGCTCGATCGCCAGCGCCTCGATGCGTGCGTCTTCCACGGCTTCGATCAGGGCGCGTTCAAGCGCAGTTAGCCCCTGCTCATCGAAGGCGGCGCCGCCCAGCACCAGGTGTGCGGCGCAGTGCGCGGCACCGGCCCGGTACAGTTCCATGGCGGTTGCAGCCGGGTCGGTGCCGCTGGCGGGCAGGTCGTCGTAGGCGTCGGCAAGGTGGATCACCATCTGGTCGATGAAGGGGCGCTGGCCGATGCGCTGCTCGTAGTCGCCGGCGGTGGGGCGCAGCACGAAATCGCGGCCCCAGAGCGCGCGCAGGTAGCGGTTCAGGCGCCGCTGCACATCCACCAGCAGCGTGCCTTTGCGCTCTTGCTGCAGCAGCGCCAGCGCATCCGGGCTGTCGAGCCCGAAATAGCGCACCTGCGCTTCGATGTCGCCCCGGTGCGCCTTGGCCCCCCACTGCACCCAGCGCCGCAAGCCGCCCAGCGTGAGCTGCGCCAGCAGGCGCTCGATCTGCCCCAGCAGCGGCCGCAAGCCGTGCGGGGCTTGCGCCAGCAGCAGTTCGAGCACGTTCAGGTATTGGCGAAACAGCGTTGCGTCGCCCAAGCGCTGCGCCACCGTGGCGGCGCTGGCGGCGATCAGCGCCAGCACCTGGCCGGAGGTCTTGGAGGCCATGGCCAACAGGAAGTTGACCACGCCGGGCACTTCGTCTTCGCCCACGGCGCGCGCCAGTTGCGGCATCTGCTGCAAAAAATTGAGCACCAGTTCCTCGCCCCGGCCCAACTGGTGCAGCGCCAGCGCGCCTTTGAGGTAGTTGTCGAGCCCGCGTGGCGACATGGCGCGCGCCGCTTCCTGCCACGCCCCTTGCAGCACCTCGTGTGCGGCGCTGGGCAGCTCGGCCAGCAGCTCGTGGTGTTGGTGCAGGTGGACGGTCATGGCGGGGCGCAGCAGGGGTCAGAAATAGGTGCTTACGGCAGCGTCGAGCACGTCGCGCATGTCGGCGTCGTCGGTGAGCGGGCGCACCAAGGCCATGCGGCAGGCCGTGAGCGGGGCCACCGAGCGCGCGATCAGGCTGCCGGCGTGGATCAGCATGCGGGTGGACATGCCCTCGACCAGACCGTGGCCTTTGAGGTTGCGCGCACGCGCGCCGATGTGCACCAGCTTGGCCGCGGTATCGCGATCGACCCCGGATTCGTGCGCCACGATCTCGACCTCGACCTCGTGCTCGGGGTAGTCGAAGTCGAGCGCGGCGAAGCGCTGTTTGGTGGACTGCTTCAAATCCTTGAGCAGCGACTGGTAGCCCGGGTTGTAGGAGATCACGAGCTGGAAATCCGGGTGCGCGTGCAGCACCTCACCCTTTTTTTCCAGCATCAGCATGCGCCGGGCGTCGCTCAAGGGGTGGATGACGACGGCGGTATCTTGGCGCGCTTCCACCACTTCGTCGAGGTAGCAGATCGCCCCCCAGCGCGCTGCCAGCGCCAGCGGGCCGTCTTGCCAGCGCGTGCCTTGGGCGTCGAGCAGGAAGCGCCCGACCAGGTCGGAGGCGGTGAGGTCTTCGTGGCAGGCCACGGTGACGAGCGGCTTGCCCAAGCGCCACGCCATGTGTTCGATGAAGCGGGTTTTGCCGCAGCCGGTCGGGCCCTTGATCATGACCGGCATGCGCACCGCGTAGGCGGCCTCGAACAGCTCGAGTTCGTCGGACACCTGGCGGTAGTAGGGTTCGCTTGGTACGCGGTAGCTGGCCAAGGCGTCGGCGGCCAGCGCCGGGCTGGTTTGGCTGGCGGTGCTGTGCAGGGTCGGGCGCAGGGGGGCATCGTAGCGCTCGGTGCGGGCGCTGGCGGGCAGGGGCGCGCCGGGGCGGCCCATTCCGGCCAGATCGAGGTGGCGGGCGGGGTAGTGGCGGGCAGGGGAGTTCATGGCGTTCTCGCTCGGGTGGTGTGCGGCTGGGCGGCTCAATCGGGCCAGACCCGGCGCGGGAACAGCTCTTTGGCGCTGGGGGCGGGTTCGCTGGCTGGGCGGTGGGTCGGGGTGGGTGGTGGGGGTGGTGGGGGTGTGGCCGCAACACGGCGCACCGGCTTGGCCTTGGGTGCGGCCGCAGCGGTAGGGGCGGCAGCGACCGTTGCCGCCGGTTCGGCAGCACCGCCTTGGCTGCGCCGCACGCTGGCGCTGAGTTGTTCTTTGATGCTGCTCATTTCAATACTTCCTCAATCAAGGCTTCCAATTCCGCTGCGGCGGCGGCACCGCGGCGGCCCAGCATCTGCACCGTTTGCCCGCCCAAGGCGGCACTGCGGTAGATGGCGCGGCGCCGCACCACGGTAGCCAATACCGGCAAGCCAAACTCGTGCAGCGCCTCGTGCATGGCCGACGTCAGCGCGCTGTCGGGCTCAGCTTGGTTAATCACAAAAGCGGCGCGCAGCCTCGGGTTGCCGGTGCTGGCCTGCTGCAGCAGCCGCACCAAGTGCCAACTGGCCCACAAATCGACCGGTGACGGCAACACCGGCACCAGCACCCAATCCAAGTGCTCCAGCAGCGCCAGCACCGGGGGCGCATCGAGCGCCGGTGGGCAGTCCCAGACCACAAACGCCGCTTGCTGCCCGTCGGCCGCAGGCTGCACCGGCGGCGCGGCTTGCGCCTGCACCCGCATCGGCCACGGCACCCCACCTTGGCCCGCCCACTGCAGCGCCGAGCCCTGTGCATCCAGATCGACCAGCAATGTGGGGGCCCGCTGGGCCAAGGCCGCCGCCAGATTGACAGCCAGCGTGGTCTTGCCGGTGCCGCCCTTGTGGTTGAGCAAGGCGAGCTGGAGCGGAGCAGGGCGGGCGACCATGCCAGCTCAGGCCGTTGCCAGCCGACTCAATTCAGCCGCCAAGCGGCATTCGCTCTCGCTCAAGTTCGGGCCTATGGCGCTGATGGTCACGTTCACGTAGGTGGTGCCGAAATTGATGTTTTGCGGCTCCACCCCAAGCGCGGCCGACTGCTCGGCCAACCGGTCCAGAAACTGGCGCGTTTGGCCATAACGCTCAAACTGGAAGCGCCGAAACAGGCTGGGCGGGCGCTCGCTCCACTGCCAGCCCGGGGCGGCGCTCAGGGCCGCGTCGCGGGCGGATTCCTTGCTGGATTCCAAGGCGGTAGGTTCCATCATCTGCGTCTCCTCAGACGGGTGGCTGCGGGGGCGAGCGCGCTAGACTCAGCACGCCTCAACTGCGGGTGGAGGTGATTTCCAGATCGCGGCCGCCGCTGTCGGCTTGCGGGCGCAGGGGCAAAATCCCCTCCACTTCGCTGTGTACGCGGGCGATGATGTGCGCCGCCACCAGACCGTCGCTCACGCGTTCGCAGGCGTCTGCCCCGGCGCGCACGGCGGCGTTGACGGCGCCGGTCTCGCCGCGCACCAGCACCGTGACGTAGCCGCCACCCACGAACTGGCGCCCGATCAGGCGCACCTCGGCGGCTTTGGTCATGGCGTCGGCGGCCTCGATGGCCGGCACCAGACCGCGTGTTTCGATCATCCCGAGGGCGATCCCTGTTGCTTGGCTCATCATCTGCCCCTTTGCAAAATAAAGTTCAGATCAAGCCGATGGGGTCGTGGGCAGGATGCCCTCGACCTCGCTGTGCACGCGCGCAATGATGTGCGCCGCCACCAGACCGTCGCCCACGCGCTCGCAGGCGTCGGCCCCGGCGCGCACGGCGGCGTTGACGGCGCCAGTCTCACCGCGCACCAGCACCGTGACGTAGCCGCCACCCACGAACTGGCGCCCGATCAGGCGCACCTCGGCGGCTTTGGTCATGGCGTCGGCGGCCTCGATGGCCGGCACCAAGCCGCGTGTTTCGATCATTCCCAGGGCAATACCCGTTGCTGCAGACATTTCACTTCTCCTTCAGTTTGAAACAAAAACCGGGCCGTTCGCGCTCGAACCCAACCCACCCATGCCACACCGGACTGGCACCATGCCGGCCCTGCTTGCATCTTTACTGGCATCCGTGGCCGCCACCCTCATGCTGCCGGCTCCCATTGATCGACGATGCCGCAGATCGCCAGGTCGGTCAGCGTCAGCGGATCGGGCATCGCCAGCCGCGCCGCCGTGCCGGTGGCGACCAATACCCACTTGCCGACTGGGGCCCCAACCGGGTCGCTGGCCACCGAAACCACCCCCTGCTCGCTTTGCAACACGCGCAGCGACACCGCACCGAGCCCGACCACGCGCCGGGTGCAGACCAGATCGTCGATCACTTGCAGCACTTCCATCAAACACCGCCTTCCGGATTCCAGCGGTCGATGATGCCGACGATGGTCAGGTCGGACGGAAAATCGCGGCTCCCCGCCGCTTCACGCGCCGCCGAGGAGCCGACGCAGATCACCCAGTCGCCCGGTATGCAACCCACCGCATCCACGGCCACACTGCGGATGCCGCCGGTGCGCTCTTGCACCACCAGCAAGGGCCGGTGCCCAAAGGCTTCGATGCGGTTGGTCGAAACCAAGGTTTTTTCTACGCGCATGATCTTCATGGTGCTGGTCCTTGCCCGTTCAGTGCGCTGCTGCGCTTACGGCGTGCTCGGCCCATTCCAGCACCGAGCCGGCTTGGCGCTCGCTCACCGCCACGCGGCAGTGCAGCAGGCCGAGTTCGGCCAGATCGGCAAAGCGCCCCCGAACGGCTTGCGCCACGCGCAGCCCGCGCTGCACGGCGCGCGCACGCGCTCCGGGTACGCGCGCGTTGTAAGTGAAATGCACCAGCACCGGCAGCGCCAGCCCGCGCTGCACGTTTAGGCCTTGGAAGATGCGCGCGCCCACGTCGAGGTCGGCCGCACCCTCTTCGACCGTGTCGAGGTGGGCAAAATAAAACTGGTTGCGCAGGTGCAGCAAGGGCACCGCTTCACCGGCGCAGACGAAGGCCTCGTCGTGGCCGATCACGGCGTAGCGCCCGGCGTGGTGCCGGTTGACGTACTCGATCTGCGAAAAATTGGCGATCAGCCACGCCTGCGCCAGCGCCAGCAGGCCGGCTTGATTGCCCTTGGCGGCCAAACCACCGAGTTCGGCCACGTAGCCTTGCAGCGCTTGCGCTACCGCTTGCTGCGCTGCTGCCGCCGGCAAGCCATGGGTGCTGCGATACAGCGCGGCGCTGTCAAGAAAGCGCGTGCGGTGGAGCTGCCCGCTGGCGTCGGGCAGGTGGATGCGGATGGCGTCGCAATCGGTATCGACCCCGATCAGCAGCACCTGCGGCGCAGCGCCGAGCCCGAAGGTGTTGTCCACCGCCATTTGCAGGGCCAGCAAGCGCTCGATGGCGGCTTGCACGGCTTGCTCGTCCACGCTACCATGGGCGGCGCAGCCCTGCTCGCACGGCGCCGACGAGCTGTAGTGATAAACCGCCACTTTCAGGTAATCGAGCTGCGAGCCGCCTTCGATGGCCCCGGTGAGGCGCTCGAGTTCGCGCTGCGTCCAGTCGGCCACGTCGTGCTCGACATCGAACAGCGCCCCGGCGTAGGCTTTGACCCATACGTGGGCGGCAGGCGTGGTGCGCAGGATGAAGGGCAGCAGGGCTTGCAGGCGGCCGTCGGCGCAGGGGCTGAAGTCCAGCGTGTGGTAGCCCCAGTCGCGCCACTGCTGCGGCCCGATCGGCATGCGCGCGCGCCAGCAGCTTTGATCGAAACCGGCTTGCTGCACCGATTGCGCCACGGTCTGGAACAGGCAGTGCGCGTGCAGCGCCGCCATATCGACACCGGCCACCCAGGCGTTGGCAAGCCAGTCGGCGGGCAGCTCGAAACCCAGCTTTTGCAGCGCCAGCGCCTGCGCCTGCGCGGCAAAGTCGCGTTCGTGCTGGCAGCTCGAGAGCGTGCGCAGCACATCGAGCACGGCGGCAAAGCGGCCGCGCACGCGCTGCTCGTAGGTGTGCAGGCAGTCGTTGAGCTCGGCATCGACCAAGGCGTGGCCGGGCTGGTTTGGCGGGTGTGCGCCCGCATCGGGTGCGGCAGCCAGCGCCAACCCAGCGCGCACTGGCGTGGCTTGGGCTTGTCGGCGTTTGAGCGTGTTCATGATCGAGCGCTTGCTGGGTCTGCGTGGGTGGCTGCGTGGGGCGCTTAGCCGCGCGCACCACCCGAAATGGTGACCATGGCACCGCGGCCGGTGTTGCCCGAAGACCCGGTGACCGGGCTCGGTGGCACTTCGGCGCGTGGCTGTTCGCGCACGCTGCGCGCATCCATGCCCATGCCGCGCGCTTGGCCGCGCTGGGTTGGGTTGCGCGACTGCGCCGAAACCCCGTCGGTGCCGCTGATGTGGCGGCTGCTGCTCCACGAGTCGCCGGTCAGGCGCGAGCCTTGCTGGCGCCCCTCGCCCGAGAGGCGCTCGCTGGCGGGTGGCTGGGCGGCGGGCGGGCTGGCGGCAAGCACTGGGCTGGCCATGCTCACGAAGCTGCCGGGGCTGCGCCGCGAAACCAGGCTCTGTCCGCCGTGGCGAAATTCGGGCGTGCCGGTGACCACCCCCTGGGCCTTGAAGCCCGGCCCGGTGATGCGGTCGCTGTTGCCGCAGGCCACGCCGGTGACGTGCTTGCGCGGCGGTTCGGACTGTGGTGCCGACGTCCGGCCGGCCGGCTGGCCACGCTGCGGGCGCGCGATGCTAAAGCCCTTGGGCGCGGCGGGGGGTGTTTCCACGGCCAGCTCGGGGTGGCGCGTCAACCAGGCGCTGTCGATGGTGCAGGCGGCGTGCTGGTTGTCCGGCCCGATGAAGGGGGTGCCGGTGACGGCTTCACACGCGCCGCGTTCGTCGCCGGTGACGCTGCCGCCGCCGATGCCGGGACGGTCGCCGGTGAGCGACTGGGCGCGCCAACTGGCGCTCTGGCGCTGCGCCTGCCTTTGCTCCGGCGCCGGTTGCCGAGCCTCGGAAGCGGGCATTGTGATCGGTGCCGATTGCACCGCGCGGGCATACTGGGTGCCCGTGATCGGGCGCTGCGCCCCGGCTTCGCTGCCGGTGACGGAGCTGCCGCCGTTGAGCACGACCCCGGTCACGGTCTGCTGGCCGCGGCTCGACATCACGCTGACCTTGCGTGGCCCCTGCGCCGGCGGCTTGTCCTGGCACAAGCTGGCGGTTTCGGCCGACAGGTATTGGGTGCCAGTGATGCCCAAGCAGACCCCGGTTTGGTTGCCGGTCACGCGCGGCTGCGGGTCCACTTCGGTGCCGCTGATGCTTTGCTGCTGGCCGGTGGTCTGCGACAGCCCGACCTTGGGCGGGCGCGGCTGAGGTTTTGATTCGCACCAAGCCTGGTACTGCTCGATCCCGATGTACTCGGTGCCGGTGACGTTGCGGCAGGTGCCCGGCTCTTGGCCCGTGACCTTGCTGCTGCGCTCGACCTGGATGCCGCTCACCTCTTGCCCCGAGAGCGTGTGCCCGACTTCGGTGCGCTCGGCGACGGCGCGGCTGCGGCTGCGGGCCACGCTGCGGTTGCCGCTGCCGTGGCTGGCTTCGGTGCGTCCGGCAAGCGACTGCACGATGCGTTTTTGCATCGCCAACTGACGCCCAGTCACGCCTTGCGCCAAGGCGGTTTGCCAATCGGCGCGGTCCGGCATGGTGGCGGCGATGCGGCTGGCGTTGGCCACTTTTTGTATGCCCGGCTTGCCTTCTTGGGCCAAGGTCTGGCGCCGGGCCCGGGCCAGCATGCGGCCGCTGGGTAAAGCGGCGGCGGCCTTGTTCTGGCTGCTTGATGCAGACACCGTGGCCGCCACCTCGCACTGACAAAGCGCATCGGAAGCGCCGACGCAGCCACACTGCGCTTGCTCGCGCTGCGCCACTGCTTGCGCCGTCGCCTGTGAGCTGCGCACCGCCGCCGCAACGCGCTTGGCCGCCCCGACCTTGCCCTCGGTGGCCATGGCTAGTCGGCGCATGCGCGCCAAATCGCGCCCGGAAAGGGTCAGGGTTGCGTGGTTCAATGCGGGTTCCATGGCGGTCTCCTCAATCTTCGTGAATTCAGGCGGGGTGGTTCGGGGTGGCTGAACTCAGCGATAGACCACGAAACACGTGCCCTGGCTTTGCGAGTAGTTGTCGTAGGCCACGAAGCGCACCATGTGCTCGGGGAAATCGCGGTGGCAGGCTTCGATTTCGGCCAGCACGGCGTCGATGTTTTGCTCGCCAAACAGCGGCAGCTTCCACATGTACCAAAAACTGGTGTTGGCGGTGGTGCCGCGTTCGGTGTGCTCGACCGCCGGGTTCCAGCCTTGGGCGATGGCGTAGCCGATTTGGCGCCGCACCTGCTCGGGCTTCATTTGCGGCAGATAAGAAAAGGTCTCGTACTTGAGCGACTGCTGATAAGCTTGCACGGCCATGATGGGGCTCCTTGGAATGCAGGAAAGGTTCAGATGAAGAATTGGGTGCTACGAATGCGGCTCACTTAGGGCGGCTCACTTGTGCGCCACGTCGAGCTTGTCCACCGTGTCGAACTCGAACTTGATCTCTTTCCAGGTTTCCATCGCGATCTTGAGCTCTGGGCTGTGCGCGGCCGCTGCAGTGAGGATTTCCTTGCCCTCTTTTTCCAGTTGGCGCCCTTCGTTGCGCGCTTGCACACAGGCTTCCAGCGCAACCCGGTTGGCGTGCGCGCCGGCCGCGTTGCCCCAGGGGTGGCCCAGGGTGCCGCCGCCGAACTGCAGCACCGAGTCGTCGCCAAAAATGTTCACCAGCGCTGGCATGTGCCAGACGTGGATGCCTCCCGAGGCCACGGCAAACACACCCGGCATCGAACCCCAGTCTTGGTCAAAGAAGATGCCGCGTGAACGGTTTTCGGGCACATACGATTCGCGCAACAGGTCGATCCAGCCCAGCGTGGACTCGCGGTCGCCTTCGAGCTTGCCCACCACGGTGCCGGTGTGCAGGTGGTCGCCGCCCGAGAGGCGCAGAATTTTGGTGAGTACCCGGAAGTGGATGCCGTGGTGCGGGTTGCGGTCGATCACGGCGTGCATGGCGCGGTGGATGTGCAGCAACATGCCGTTGTCGCGGCACCAGTTGGCCAAGCCCGTGTTGGCGCAGAAACCGGCCGTGATGTAGTCGTGCATGATGATCGGCGCACCGATCTCTTTGGCGTACTCGGCGCGCTTGTACATTTCCTCGGGCGTCGGGGCCGTCACGTTGAGGTAGTGGCCTTTGCGCTCGCCGGTTTCGGCTTCGGCCTTCAGGGTGGCCTCTTGCACGAAGTCGAAGCGCTGGCGCCAACGCATGAAGGGCTGGCTGTTGATGTTTTCGTCGTCTTTAGTGAAATCGAGGCCACCGCGCAGGCACTCATAGACGGCGCGGCCGTAGTTCTTGGCCGACAGACCGAGCTTGGGCTTGATGGTGCAGCCCAGCATCGGGCGCCCATACTTGTTCAGGATGTCGCGCTCGACCTGGATGCCGTGCGGTGGGCCGCCGCAGGTTTTCACGTAGACAATGGGGAAGCGCACGTCTTCGAGCCGCAGCGCACGCACCGCCTTGAAGCCAAACACGTTGCCCACCAGCGAGGTAAAGACGTTGACCACCGAGCCCTCTTCGAACAGGTCGATCGGGTAGGCGATGAAGGCGTAGTAGCAGGAGTCGTCGCCGGGCACGTCCTCAATCCGGTAGGCGCGGCCCTTGTAGTAGTCCATGTCGGTGAGCAGGTCGGTCCAGACCGTGGTCCAGGTGCCGGTGGACGATTCGGCGGCCACGGCAGCGGCGGCCTCTTCGCGATCCACACCCGCTTGCGGGGTGATCTTGAACACCGCCAGCAGGTCGGTGTCGAGCGGAATGTAATCCGGCATCCAGTAGGTTTGGCGGTATTCTTTGACACCGGCGCTGTAAGACTTGATGGCCATGCTTGCTCCTGATTGATGTGGGGTTGAGCCAAAAATCTGCGCCCTGGCTGCGTGGGGTGCTGATCCGATGAGCTGAATTGTTCGGCTGGCTTTAGTTTTATGCAAGTAAATTGTTTTGACCGTAACGTTTTATTTTGGTAAACTTGTGACCATGAACCTGCGTCACCTCACCCTGCACCAACTGCGCATCTTTCTGGCGGTGGCCCGGCATTCCAGCTTTGCCCGCGCCGCCGAGGCGCTGCACCTGTCGCCGCCCACGCTGTCGCTGCAAGTCAAGCAACTGGCGCAAACCATCGGGCAGCCGCTGTTTGAGCAAATCGGCAAAAAGATTTACCTCACCGCCGCGGGCCACACGCTGGCCGATGCCTGCCAGGATGTGGCGGGTCGGATGGAGCGGCTGGGCCAAGACCTCGCGGCGCTGCAAGGGGTCGAGCGCGGCAGCCTCAAGCTCGCCATCCTGACCACGGTGCAGTACACCGTGCCCAAGCTGCTGGGCCGCTTTTGCAGCGCCCACCCTGGCATCGAGGTTGCGATGCAGGTGGGCAACCGCGAAATGCTGTTGCACAGGCTGGCGCACAACCTCGACGACCTCACCATCATGGGCCAGCCACCCGAGCACCTGGCGCTGGTGAGCGAGGTGTTTGCCGAGAACCCGCTGCTGCTGCTCGCCCCGCCCGGGCACCCGCTGGTGGGCCAGCGCGCCATCGACCCGCAGCGCTTGCAAGACCAGCCGTTCGTGCTGCGCGAACCCGGCTCGGGCACCCGTTTGACGAGCGAGAAGTTTTTTGCCAACCAGGGCATCCGCATCAAAAACCGGCTCGAAGTCGGCAGCAACGAAGCCATCAAGCAGACCGTGGCCGGCGGGCTCGGGCTGGCGGTGCTGTCGGCGCACGCGGTGGCGGCCGAACTGGCGCTGGGCGAACTGGTGCAACTCGACGTACAAGGTTTTCCCCTGATGCGGCATTGGTACCTGGTTTACCCGCAAGGCAAGCGTTTGTCGCCTGCGGCGCTGGCCTTCAAAGCCTGGCTGGGTCAGGCCGCCTCAGCTTTGGCTGAAGCGCCGGTGCAGAAGATCTGAAGCCGTCCGCGCGCCGCAAGGGTGCCCGTGCGGCGATTTGTCTTGGCCCCGTCGGGGCGATCTGAAATAATGTTCCGATCCTCCCCCACCCTGTTGCAAAGCACCCCATGAACCCACGCGCCACCAAGATCGTCGCCACCCTCGGGCCGGCCTCCAACACGCCCGAAATTTTGTACGCCATGATCGAGGCCGGCGTGAACGTGGTGCGGCTCAATTTCTCGCACGGCACGGCCGACGAGCACCGCCAGCGCGCCGCCATGGTGCGTGCCGCCGCACAGCGCGCCGGGCGCGAAGTGGCGATCATGGCCGACCTGCAGGGGCCCAAAATCCGCGTCGGCAAGTTCGAGCAGGGCCGCGTGACGCTGCAAGCGGGCCAGCCCTTTGTGCTCGATGCCGCACGCAGCCAGCTAGGCGACGAAGCGGCCGTGGGCCTAGACTACAAAAACCTGCCCGACGAGGTGCGGGCGGGCGACGTGCTGCTGCTCAACGACGGCCTGATCGTGCTGCAGGTGCTGCGCATCGAAGGCGCGGCGGTTTATACCGAAGTGGTGCAAGGCGGCGAGCTGTCCAACCACAAGGGCATCAACAAGCGCGGCGGCGGCCTCACCGCCCCGGCCCTGACCGCCAAAGACATGGAAGACCTCAAGGTAGCGATCGCGCTGGAGGTGGATTTCGTGGCGGTGAGCTTCCCCAAAGACGCCGCCGACATGGAGCTGGCGCGCCAACTGTGCCTGCTGGCCAACCCCTACGGCGCGCAACCGGCCCTGATCGCCAAGATCGAGCGCGCCGAGGCCATTCCGGTGCTGGAGAGCATCGTGTTGGCCAGCGACGGCATCATGGTCGCGCGCGGCGACCTGGCGGTGGAAGTCGGCAACGCGGCCGTGCCCGCGCTGCAAAAGCGCATGATCCGGCTGGCGCACGCGCACGACCGCTTCGTCATCACCGCCACCCAGATGATGGAGAGCATGATCCACGCCCCCATGCCCACGCGCGCCGAGGTCAGCGACGTGGCCAACGCGGTGCTCGACGGCAGCGACGCCGTGATGCTGAGCGCCGAAACCGCCGCCGGCAAGTTCCCGCTCGAAACCGTGCGCGAAATGGCGCTCATCTGCGAAGCCGCCGAACGCGCCGACCAGCACGACCTAGAATCCGACTTCAGCGGCAAAACCTTCACCCGCATCGACCAATCCATCGCCATGGGCGCGCTGTTTACCGCCTCGCACCTAGGGGCCAAAGCCATCGTGGCCCTGACCGAATCGGGCTCGACCGCGCTCTGGATGAGCCGCCACAAGGTGCGCATCCCCATCTACGCCCTCACGCCGCGCCTGCGCGCACAGCGGCGCATGGCGGTGTATCGCAATGTGCACCCGCTGCTGGTGGACTCCAGCACCGACCGCGACACCGCGCTGGCCCAAGCCGAACAGCACCTCATCGGGCGTGGCATCATGCAGGCGGGCGATGTCTATGCCATCACCTGCGGCGAGCCGATGGGCACCCCGGGCGGCACCAACATGCTCAGGATTTCCCGGGTGGAGTAGCAAAGGGCAGCAGTTGCCCAAAGCGCTGCGCCAAAAAGCCTTCACCTCGCTCCAGGATAAAGTAGCGAAAAGCCTCGGCCGCCGGCGAGAGCACCTTGGACAGGGTGTGGACTAGGTTCCATGCCCTCACCATCGGGGTGCCCTCCACGTCGAGCCGCGCGATCAGCCCATGTTGCAGTTCCAGCCCGATCGTGTGCAGCGACAAAAAACTCAAGCCCATGCCGGCCATCACCGCCTGCTTGATGGCTTCGTTGCTCGACATCTCCATCACCACCCGCGGTTGCAAGCGGGTGTTTTGCAAAAACTTCTCCATCGCGGCCCGGGTGCCGGAGCCGCGCTCGCGCACGATGAAGCCATAGGGCTCCAGCGCCGCCGGCGTGGGGTGGCCGATGTTGAGCAAGGGGTGGTCGGTCGGGGCCACGAACACCAGCGGATTGGCGGCAAAGGGTTCGGTGCGCGTGGCCAGCTCTTTGGGCGGCATGCCCATGACGGCGATGTCCACCTCACCACCTTGCAGCATGCGCAGCAACTGGTCGTGGTTGCCCAGCACCAGGCGCGTTTCCACACCCGCGTACTCCTGTCGAAACTGGCCGATCAGGTGCGGCAAAAAGTACTGCGCCGTGCCCACCATGCCAATCGTTAGTTGCCCGACTTCGACCCGTTTCAGGCGTGCCGCCGCGTCTTGGGCGTCCTTGAGCGTGGCCAAGATTTTGCGCGCATAGACCAGCATGTACTCGCCAGCCGTGGTCAGGCTCACCTTGCGCCCGCTGCGCTCAAACAGAGGCAGCCCCACATTGTCTTCCAACTCCTTGATTTGCATGGTCACTGCGGGCGGCGTGAGGTGCAGCGCCTCGGCCGCGCGGGCAAAACTCAGGTGGCGCGCCACCTCAGTGAAAACCCTAAGCTGGCGAAAGGTGGTGTTCTTCAATAAGGTTCTCCTGAATCAGGTGTGAATTAATCGTAAATTTACCTTATCTCGCTTCGAAACTATATTGCGGTTTCCACTCATATTTTTGGTTGCCGCCTTCCATGCTCACAGCCCTGATTTTCGACGTCGATGGGACCCTGGCGGACACGGAAAGCGTGCACTTGGAGGCGTTCAACCACGCCTTCGCGCAAGAAGGGCTGGACTGGCACTGGGATGTGCCGCTCTACACCCGGCTGCTCGAGATCTCGGGCGGCAAGGAGCGCCTGCTGCACTACTGGCGCATGGTGCAGCCCGAGCTGAAAGAGGTGGACAGCGGTGCCGTGCGCGACACCGTGGCGCGCCTGCACGAGATCAAGACCGCCTACTACGAGCAGGTGGTCAGCGCCGGCGCGCTGTCTTTGCGGCCCGGGGTGCTGGCCCTGATGCAGGCGGCCTACGAGCAAGGGGTGCAGCTGGCGATCGCCACCACCACCTCGCCGGTCAATATTGCGGCGCTGCTGCGCAGCGCCATCGGGCCGGACTGGCGCAGCTTTTTTCTGGCCATTGGCGACGCCAGCAACGCCCCCATCAAAAAACCGCATCCGCAGGTGTACCTGAAGGTGCTGGCCGACATGCGCCTCGATCCGGCGCACTGCGTGGCTTTCGAGGACTCTGCCAACGGCCTGCAAGCGGCCACGGCGGCGGGTTTGGCCACCGTCATCACCCCCACCAGCTACACCGCGCAGCACGACTTTGGCGCCGCGCTGCGGGTATTGCCCGATTTGAGCCACCTCAGGCTGGAGCTGTTGCGCCAGTGGCTGAGCGAACTCCAGGCTGCGCCCACCAGGCCGCAGCCATTGGCCAGACCGCGTGCTGCAGCCGGGCGCTGAGTTCGTGCCAGCGCCCAGGCACGGTCATCGCAGCCCCCCATCTGTGTCCCTAAATTCAAAAACCACCGAGACAAACCATGCTCCAAACCAACCGCTCCACGCTCACGCAGTTCCTGATTGAAGAGCGGCGCCGCTACCCCGGGGCCACCGGCGACTTCAACGCCCTCATACTCGATGTGACCCTGGCCTGCAAGGCCATCGCCAGTGCCGTGGCCTACGGCGAGCTCGGGGGCGCCATGGGCAACCACGCGCCCGAAGAAGGCGGCAGCGTGAACGTGCAGGGCGAAACCCAGAAAAAGCTCGACGTGCTGAGCAACGAGGTCTTCATCCAGCGCACCGAGTGGTCGGGCCACCTGGCGGGTATGGCGTCCGAAGAGATGGACTTGCCGCACCAGATTCCGGCGCAGTACCCGCGCGGCCACTACCTGCTGGTGTTCGACCCGCTGGACGGCTCCAGCAACATCGACGTCAATGTGTCGGTGGGCAGCATCTTCTCGGTGCTGCGCGCCCCGCAAGCGGTGATCGAGAGCGGTCGCGACGTGGTCGAGGCCGATTTTTTGCAGCCCGGCGCCACCCAGATGGCCGCCGGCTATGCGCTCTACGGCCCCACCACCCTGCTGATCCTCACCGTAGGCCGCGGCGTCAACGGCTTCACGCTGGACCCGAATCTGGGCGAATTCATGCTCACCCACCCCGACATGAAAATCCCGCCCGACACGCAGGAGTTCGCCATCAACGCCTCCAACAGCCGCTTCTGGGAAGCGCCGGTCAAGCGCTATGTGGATGAATGCCTGGCCGGCAAGACCGGCCCACGTGGCAAAGACTTCAACATGCGCTGGATCGCCTCCATGGTGGCCGAGGCGCACCGCATCCTCATGCGCGGCGGTGTGTTCATGTACCCGCGCGACACCAAAGACCCGCTCAAACCCGGCCGCCTGCGCCTGCTCTACGAAGCCAACCCGGTCGGCATGATCATGGAGCAGGCTGGTGGCCGCGCCAGCACCGGGCGCGAGCCGATGATGGGCGTGCTGCCGACCTCGCTGCACCAGCGCATCGGGCTGGTGTTTGGCAGCAAGAACGAAGTCGAGCGCATCGAGCGCTACCACCGCGAGCCCGCGCTGGCCAAGGAAGGCGAGCCGCTGTTTGCCACGCGCTCGCTGTTTCGCGACTGAGCGCCCGCATCACCCCCGCCCCAGACGACAAAATTCAGGAGACCGCCCCCATGTCCGAACGCCACCCCATCATCGCCATCACCGGCTCCTCCGGTGCCGGCACCTCCACCGTCACGCGCACCTTTCAGAACATCTTTCGCCGCGAAGGCGTGCGCGCCGCCGTGATCGAGGGCGACAGCTTTCACCGCTTCGAGCGCAAAGCCATGAAGCAGCGCATGGCCGAAGAAGAAAGCAGCGGCAACCGCCACTTCAGCCACTTCGGGGCCGAGGGCAACCGCTTCGAAGAACTCGAAGCCCTGTTTCGCGACTACGCCGCCAGCGGCAGTGGCAAGAGCCGCAAATACCTGCACAACGAGCTTGAGGCGGCCCCCTACGGGCAGGAGCCGGGCACCTTCACCCCGTGGGAAGACTTGCCCCCCGACACCGATCTGCTGTTCTACGAAGGCCTGCACGGTGCGGTGAAAACCGAAAGCGTGGATGTGGCGCGCTACCCGGATCTGCTCATCGGCGTGGTGCCCACCATCAACCTAGAGTGGATCCAAAAACTGATTCGAGACAAAACCCAGCGCGGCTACAGCCAAGACGCGGTGGTGGACACCATTTTGCGCCGCATGCCCGATTACGTGAACTTCATCGTGCCGCAGTTTGGCCTCACGCACGTCAACTTCCAGCGCGTGCCGGTGGTGGACACCTCCAACCCCTTCATCACGCGCGACATCCCCAGCGCCGACGAAAGCGTGTGCGTGGTGCGATTTGCCCAGCCCAAGGGCATCGATTTCCAGTACTTGCTGAGTATGATCAGCGGGTCGTGGATGAGCCGCGCCAATACCATCGTGGTGCCCGGAGGCAAGATGGAACTGACGATGCAGCTCATCTTCACCCCCTTCATCTGGCGCATGATGGAGCGCAAAAAGCGCGCGCTCGGCTTGGCCTGAACCCCCGTCCTGATTTGGAATGCTTGCATGAAAAACCCTAGCCCCGAACTGGCCCGCCGCATGGCCAACGCGATCCGCATGCTGTCGGTCGATGCCGTGGAAAAAGCCAAGAGCGGCCACCCCGGCGCCCCGATGGGCATGGCCGAAATTGCCGAAGTGCTCTGGAACCGCCACCTCAAGCACAACCCGCTCAACCCGCACTGGCCAGACCGGGACCGCTTCGTGCTCTCCAACGGCCACGGCTCGATGCTGATCTATTCGCTGCTGCACCTCGCCGGTTACGACTTGCCGCTGAGCGAACTGCAAAACTTTCGCCAACTGCACAGCAAGACCGCCGGGCACCCCGAAGTCGGCGTCACCCCGGGCGTGGAAACCACCACCGGCCCGCTCGGGCAGGGCTTGGCCAACGCGGTCGGCATGGCGCTGGCCGAAAAACTGCTGGCGGCCGAATTCAACCGCCCCGGCCACACCGTGGTGGACCACCACACCTACGTTTTTCTGGGCGACGGCTGCCTGATGGAGGGCATCAGCCACGAGGTCTGCTCGCTCGCCGGCACCCTGCGCCTGCCCAAGCTGATCGCCTTTTACGACGACAACGGCATCTCGATCGACGGCCACGTCGAGGGCTGGTTCACCGACGACACGCCCAAGCGCTTCGAGGCCTACGGCTGGAACGTGATCGCGCGCGTCGATGGGCACGACCCGGCGGCAGTCGAGGCGGCGCTGTTGCAAGCCAAACAGCAGGCTGCCGCCGCCGACGGCCGCCCGACCCTGATCTGCTGCCAGACCGTGATCGGCCAGGGCGCGCCCAACAAGGCCGGCACGCACGACGTACACGGCGCCGCGCTCGGGGCCGCCGAAGTGGCGGCCACGCGCGCCGCGCTGGGCTGGGAGCACCCACCGTTCGAGATTCCGGCCGACATCGCCACCGCTTGGGACGCACGCGCCAGCGGCGCTGCGTCCGAAGCCGAGTGGCAGGGCCGCTGGGCTGCCTACCGGGCCGAGTTCCCGCAGCTGGCGGCCGAGTACGAGCGCCGCATGGCGGGCCAGTTGCCGCCCGATTTTGCCGCCAAGCTGCCCGCGCTGCTCGAAGCCATCGCCGCCAAGCCCGAGGCTATAGCCACCCGCAAAGCGAGCCAAAACGCGCTCGACGCGCTGGCGCCGCTGCTGCCCGAGTTCTTTGGCGGCAGCGCCGACCTCACCGGCTCCAACCTCACCAACTTCAAAGGCTGCGTCAAGGCCGGCCGCGACACCTGGGGCAACCACCTGAGCTACGGCGTGCGCGAGTTCGGCATGGCCGCGATCATGAACGGCATCGCCCTGCACGGCGGCTACCTGCCTTACGGCGGCACCTTCCTCACCTTCAGCGACTACTCGCGCAACGCCATCCGCATGGCGGCGCTGATGAAGCAGCGCGTGATCCACGTTTTTACCCACGACAGCATCGGCCTGGGCGAAGACGGCCCCACGCACCAGTCGATAGAGCACGTGCCCAGTCTGCGTCTGATGCCGGGGCTGGACGTCTGGCGCCCGGCCGATGGGCTCGAGACCGCCGTGGCCTGGGCCAGCGCCATCGAGCGCCGCGACGGCCCGGCCGCGCTGTGCCTATCGCGCCAGAACCTGCCGCGCGTCAGCAGCCTGGCGCAAGTGGATGCCATTCGCCAAGGCGGCTACGTGCTGGCTGAAGTGGCCGACGCGCAGGCGCTGATCGTGGCCACCGGCTCCGAAGTCGAGATCGCGCTGCAAGCCCAGGCCGCGCTGGCGGCCGAGGGCGTGCGCGTGCGCGTGGTCTCCATGCCCTGCACCAACGTGTTTGACCGCCAGCCGCGGGCGTATCAAGACAAGGTGCTGCCACCCGCGTTGCCAGCCGTGGCAATCGAGGCTGCGCAGCCCGATTTCTGGCACAAATACGTGGGCCGCAGCGGCACCGTGCTGGGCATGGCCACCTATGGCGAATCGGCCCCGGCCAAAGACCTGTACCGCCACTTCGCCCTCACCGCCGAGCACGCCGCCCAAGCCGTGCGCGCTTTGTTGAGTCGCGCCCCTGTCGGCCATTGAATCCATCGTGGCCCTCGACCCCAGCCCATCCATTCAGCCCAGCATCCAACCCGTGAACCCTGCCCACCCCTACGACCTGATCCTGTTCGACCTCGACGGCACCCTGATCGAGACCGCGCCCGAGATCGCCGATGCCGTCAACGACACCCTGCGCGAGCTCGGGTACGCGCCCGCCGAGCAGCAGCAGATCACCGACTGGATCGGGCACGGTACGCGCGAGCTGCTGTTGCAGGCGCTGGCCCAGGCTAGGCGCAGCGAGGTGCAAGCCGAGCGCCAGAGCAGCGGCTTTGCCGCCATCGAAGCCCGCTTCGGCCAGCACTACCTACAGCGCTGCGGCAGTCGCAGCCAGCTCTACCCGCAGGTGCGCCAGACGCTGGTGGCGCTGCGCGCGGCTGGGGTGCGGCTGGCGCTGGTGACCAACAAAGAAACCCGCTACACCGAGGCCGTGCTGCAAGCGCACCAGTTGAGCGCGGCTTTCGACCGCGTGATCTGCGGCGACACGCTGCCGGTGAAAAAGCCCAATCCGGCCTGCATCCAGAGCTGCCTGGAGCAGTTTGGCGTGGCCCCAGAGCGTGCGCTGTTCGTGGGTGATTCGTCCATCGACGTGGCCACGGCGCGCAACGCCGGCCTAGCGGTCTGGGTGCTGCCCTATGGCTACAACATGGGCCAGCCGATCGAGGCCAGCGCCCCCGATCGGGTGATCGACCACATCGGGGCCTTGCTGGCACCCGCTCCAGCCTTACAATTTTGAGCTTTAACTCCGGAGAAATTTCATCATGGCCATCAAAGTCGGCATCAACGGTTTCGGGCGCATCGGACGCATGGTTTTTCGCGCCGCCATCGCCGAGTTCAAAGACATACAAATCGTCGCCATCAACGACCTGCTGGAGCCCGAGTACCTGGCCTACATGCTGCAATACGACAGCGTGCACGGCCGCTTTAAGGGCGAAATCGCAGTCGATGGCAAAGACCTGATCGTCAACGGCCAGCGCATCCGCCTGACCGCCGAAAAAGACCCGTCCAACCTGAAATGGGGCGAAGTCGGGGCCGAGGTTGTGATCGAATCCACCGGCATCTTCCTGACCAAAGAAGGCGCACAGAAACACCTCGACGCTGGGGCCAAAAAAGTCATCATGTCGGCCCCTTCGAAGGACGATACGCCGATGTTCGTCTATGGCGTCAACCACGCGTCCTACGCCGGCCAAGCCATCATCAGCAACGCGAGCTGCACCACCAACTGCCTGGCCCCGGTGGCCAAGGTGCTCAACGACAAATGGGGCATCAAGCGCGGCCTCATGACCACCGTGCACGCCGCCACCGCAACCCAGAAAACGGTTGATTCCCCCAGCAACAAAGACTGGCGCGGCGGCCGCGGCATTCTGGAAAACATCATCCCCAGCAGCACCGGCGCCGCCAAGGCGGTGGGCGTGGTGATTCCGGCCATCAAGGGCAAGCTCACGGGCATGGCGTTTCGCGTTCCCACCAGTGATGTGTCGGTCGTGGACCTCACGGTCGAACTCGAGCGCCCAGCCAGCTACGCCGAAATCTGCGCCGAAATGAAGGCCCAAAGCCAGGGCGCGCTCAAGGGCGTGCTCGGCTACACCGAAGACAAGGTGGTGGCGAGCGACTTCCGCGGCGAGCGCTGCACCAGCGTGTTCGACGCCGACGCCGGCATCGCTTTGGACAGCACCTTCGTCAAGGTCGTGGCCTGGTACGACAACGAGTGGGGCTACTCCTGCAAGTGCCTGGACATGGCGCGCGTGGTCGCCCAGGCTGCGGCATAAAGCAAGGGCGCGCGATGAACTTCCTGCGTTTTTCCGATCTCTGCGCCAGTGGTCAGGCCACGGGCAAGCGGGTGTTCATCCGCGCCGACCTCAACGTCCCCCTAGAGGCGAGCCCCCAAAGCGGCACCCTGCAAATCACCGAAGACACGCGCATCCGCGCCAGCCTGCCCGCCATCCGCATGGCGCTCGAGGCCGGGGCCGCCGTGATGGTGACTTCGCACTTGGGGCGCCCAAGCGAGGGCCTGTGGCGCGCCGAAGATTCGCTGGCCCCGGTGGCGGCGCGCTTGAGCGAGCTGCTGGGCCGACCGGTGCCCTTGATCGCCGATTGGGTCGATGGGGGCTTTGAGGTGCAGCCCGGCCAACTGGTGCTGCTGGAAAACTGCCGCCTGAACCAGGGCGAGAAGAAAAACAGCCCGCAACTGGCAGCCAAACTCGGGCGCCTGTGCGACATCTTCGTGCACGACGCCTTTGGCACCGCACACCGCGCCGAGGGCACCACCTACGGCATCGCCGAAACCGCGCCGCTGGCCTGCGCCGGCCCGCTGCTGGCGGCTGAAATGGACGCCATCGGCAAGGCCCTAGCTGCACCGAAACGCCCGCTGCTGGCGATCGTGGCCGGCTCCAAGGTGTCCACCAAACTCACCATCTTGCAAAGCCTGGCCGATAAGGTCGATGGGCTGATCGTGGGTGGCGGCATCGCCAACACCTTCATGCTCGCCGCCGGGCTGCCGATCGGCAACAGCCTGGCCGAGCCGGATTTGCTCGACCAGGCGCGCAGCGTCATGGCCGCGATGAAGGCGCGCGGGGCCGAGGTGCCGATCCCCACCGACGTGGTGGTGGCCAAGCGCTTTGCCGCCGACGCCGAGGCCACCGTGAAGGCGGTGGCCGATGTGGCCGCCGACGACCTGATCCTGGACATCGGCCCCGAGACCGCCGCCCGCTTGGCGGCCATGCTCGAAAGCGCGGGCACCATCGTCTGGAACGGCCCGGTGGGGGTGTTCGAGTTCGATGCTTTCGCCAATGGCACCGAGGCCATCGCGCGCGCCATTGCGGCCAGCCCGGCCTTCAGCATCGCCGGTGGCGGCGACACGCTGGCGGCCATTGCCAAATACGGCATCGAACCGCAGGTGGGCTACATCTCCACCGGCGGCGGGGCCTTCCTCGAAGTGCTCGAAGGCCGCACCCTGCCGGCCTTCGAGGTGCTGGCGCGCCGCGCCGCCTGATCCTTTTTTACAGCAACGGAGACATTCATGGCCCTCATTTCCCTGCGTCAACTGCTGGACCACGCCGCCGAACACGGCTACGGTCTGCCGGCTTTCAACGTCAACAACCTGGAGCAGGTGCAAGCCATCATGCAGGCCGCGGCGGCGGTCAACAGCCCGGTGATTTTGCAAGGTTCGGCCGGGGCGCGCTCCTACGCCGGCGAGCCCTTTTTGCGCCACCTCATCGCTGCCGCGATCGAGATGTACCCGCACATCCCGGTCTGTATGCACCAGGATCACGGTGCCGCGCCGGGGGTGTGCTTTCGCTCCATCCAGTCTGGCTTTAGCTCGGTGATGATGGACGGCAGCCTGCGCGAAGACGGCAAGACTCCGGCTTCTTACGAGTACAACGTGGAAGTCACGCGCAAAGTGGTCGAACTCGCGCACGCCTGCGGCGTCTCGGTTGAGGGCGAACTGGGTTGCCTGGGCTCGCTGGAAACCGGCATGGCGGGCGAAGAAGACGGCCACGGGGCCGAAGGCGAGCTGGAGCACTCGATGCTGCTCACCGACCCCGACGAAGCCGCCGATTTTGTGCAAAAAACCCAGGTCGATGCGCTGGCGATTGCCATCGGCACCAGCCACGGCGCTTACAAATTCAGCAGCAAGCCCACCGGCAAGGTGCTGCGCATCGACCGCGTGAAGGAAATCCACCAGCGCATCCCCAATGTGCACCTGGTCATGCACGGCTCCTCCAGCGTGCCCGAAGACTGGCTGGCGATCATCAACCAGCACGGCGGCGACATGGGCCAGACCTACGGCGTGCCGGTAGAGGAAATCGTCGAAGGCATCAAAAACGGGGTGCGCAAGGTCAACATCGACACCGATCTGCGCATGGCCAGCACCGGCGCCATACGCAGGCACATGGCCACCGACCGCAAAAACTTCGACCCGCGCAAGTTCCTCAAAGAAGCCACCAAAGCGATGCAGGCGATCTGCGAAGACCGCTACCGCGCCTTCGGCTCGGCCGGCATGGCGTCCAAAATCGGCGCCATCTACTCGCTGGAAGCGATGCAAAAGCGCTACGACAAAGGCGAGCTCAAGCCGCTGATCGGCTAAGAAGCCCCGCGCCGCACCGCAGCCCCGCCACACGGCGGGGTTTTTTATGTGCTTGCGGCAGCGGCGTCAGGCATCTTGCGCGGCAGAATCTGGATGTCTTGCACGATCGCCTTGATGCGGTAGCCGCGCTCCATCAGCGCGTCGATGTCTTCCAGCACGCCCAGCAGCCGCGTTTCAGACAGAATGATGTGGATCATCACATTGCTGTCGCTGGGCAGGGTGCCGGTGTTGAGCCCGGAGGTACCTGCCCCGGTGACCGAAGCAATGGTGTAACCACCGATGCCACGCGGTGCGAGGGTCTCGATCACCATGCGCTGCAAGGGCTTGGCGGTGATCAAGGTGAGCATTTTTTTCTGTTCGAGTTGTCTTTTCATGGCGGCTCTCCGGGGCTAGGGGTGTACAGGTTCAGGGTGGCGCACCGCAGCAGATCCGACTTGCTTGCGCAATTGGGGGGCGGCGCTGTGGGGGAGGGTGTGCAGGGTTAAAACCGCGCACACCCCAAGTCATTGGGCTGCATCAGGCAAGAAGGCCATGGAGCCAGACCGCGTAACTGTAATACAGCGGCAGCCCGAGCAGGAGGTTGAACGGCAGCGTGATACCCAGCGACGAAGTCAGGTAGATGCCCGGATTGGCCTCCGGCAGCGAAGCGCGGCAGGCCGCTGGGGCGTCGATGAAGGAGGCGCTGGCGCACAGGGCCCCAAACACGAACGAGCCCCCCAAGCCCAGCCCGATCGCTTGCCCCAGCGACACGCCAACGATGCCATTGAAAAGCGGCATCAGGGTGCCAAAGCCGAGCATAAACCAGCCCACGTCGCGAAAAGCGCGGATGTGGCGTGCCGCCGTCATGCCCATTTCAAGCAGGAACAGCATCAACATGCCGCGGAACAGGTCGTCGTAAAAAGGCTTGATCTGCTGCCACTGCGCATCGGAGGTGAGAAAGCCGATCGCCATCCCGCCGCCCAGCAAAATGATGCCGCGCCCGCGCAGGGTGTCGAGCAGCAGTTCGCCGATGTGGATCTGGTTCGGGTTGGCCTGGTTGTTGGCGGCAAGTTCGCGCGCCATCGCCACGCGCGCAATCAAGAGCGAGAAGATGACCGCAAACTCCATCAGCGCCACCATCGCCACCATATAGCCCCCGGCCGGGGTGCCCATGGCGGTGGCCAGGGTGAGCGAGGAGAAAAAGGTGGCGGTCGAAACCGAACCGTAGTGCGCCGCCAGCGCCGCCGCGTTGCTGATGTCAAAGCGCCCCAGCAAGCGCGTGACCGAATAGACCAGCAGCGGAATGGCCACGACCATGAACAGGGTCAGCCCCAGCAGCGGCAGCAGCCCGCCCAAGTCGGCTTGCGCCAACTCGCGCCCGCCCTCGAGGCCAATGGAAAACAGCAGGTAGATCGCCAGCAGGCTGATCACCGCCGCAGGCAGTTCCAGTTCGCTGCGCAAAAAACCAGCCAATGCCCCCAAGACGAAGGCCAGGATAATGGGTTGGATCAGGTTGGCAATCAGCAGGTCGAAGCCGGGCATATGGTCACTTTCGCGTGTGGCTAAGGGGCAGATGCGGATTAGACCGACGATGATCGTTCAGGTAAAGTCACAAATAATTTATACTCAACTAAGGTTAATGTTAATTATTTTTTGGTTTGTGGGCGGTGCCCCTCTGTGGCGCCCTAAGGGGCAGCGTGCCTTGCGCTGGCCCATGCCCCGGCTTGCACCTTGCGGCACCTCATCCGGGTGGGTTTAGAATGTGCAAGAACAAACCGGTGCGCCGGGGTCGGGCACCAAGGGCCGTTTTGCTCCCCTAACCCCCCTTTTTTTTGAAGCTCCACACCACATGGCCCGCACTCCCTCGACCATGCGCGCGCTGGGCAGCGCTGCGCCCGATTTCGATTTGCCCGAACCGCTTACGGGTCGGCGCGTGCGTTTGGCCGATTTCAGCGGCCAGCCGCTGTTGCTGCTATTCACTTGCAACCACTGCCCCTTTGTGCTGCACATCCTCGACGAACTGGTGCGTGTGCTCAATCGCTACCAAGCTAAAGGGTTGGCGGTGCTGGCGATCAACGCCAACGACGCAGCGCGCTACCCGGACGATGCGCCCGACAAAATGGCGCAAATGGCGCAGCACAAGGGCTTTGCCTTTCCCTACCTGCACGATGAAAGCCAGGCGGTGGCGCAGGCTTACCAAGCCGCTTGCACGCCCGATTTTTTCCTCTACGACGCGGCGCACCGGCTGGTCTATCGCGGCCAGTTCGACGACGCCCGGCCCGGCAACGGGGTGCCGGTCACCGGCCAGGACTTGCGCGCCGCCATCGAGGCCGTGCTGACCGGGCACGCCCCGGTGGTCGAGCAACGCCCCAGCCTGGGTTGCAACATCAAGTGGAAACCGGGCCACGAGCCGCATTGATTGCAAGCTGTGCCTATCAGCAGCCCCAAGCTCAAGGCCTTGCACGGCACGCGCCTGCTCAGTCTGGCGCTGAATCTGCCCGGGCCGGCAGCCTTGCAGCGGCTGCGCGCCTTGGGTGCGCGCTGCACCCAGGTGCTGCCGCCCAGTGGCGACCCCATGGCGCAATACAGCCCGCAGGCGCAACAACAGCTTGGTCAAGGCATCTGGCAGACCACGCTTGATTTGAAAAGCACGCACGGGCAGCGGCGACTGCATGCCCTGCTGGGGCGCGCCGATGTGTTGCTCACATCCTTCAGGCCCGCCGCCCTGCGCCGTCTCGGGCTTGATGCCGAGTCTTTGCGTGCGCGCTACCCAGCTTTGTGCACCGTGGCCATTGTGGGCGCGCCGGGTGCCCGCGCCGACGAACCCGGTCACGATTTGAGCTATCAGTCCGAGGCTGGACTGGTGCCCGGTTTGCAGATGCCGGTGAGTTTGCTGGCCGACATGGCCGGGGCTCTGCTGGCCAGCGAGGCGGTGCTGCAGGTGCTGGCGCAGCGCCAGCGCAGCGGCAGCGGCAGCGGCGCGCACCGCGAAGTCGCGCTCACCGAGGCCGCGCACTGGCTGGCCTTGCCGCGGCAGTGGGGCTTGACCCAAGCGGGGGCCTTGCTGGGGGGTGGGCACGCCGGCTACCGGGTCTATCCCTGCCTGGACGGGCGCGTGGCGCTGGCGGCGCTGGAGCCGCACTTTGCCGCCGCGCTGGCGCAGCTGGTGGGCTTGGATGCGCCCAGTTTGCCCGACTGGGGCAGCGCGCTGACGCACCAGGCCGTGGCCGCCTTCATGGCACCACGCACCCGTGCGCAACTCGAGCAACTGGCCGCAGCGCACGATCTGCCCTTGCACACCCTGCCACCGGGCTGATGCACCGCCGCGGCGATTGACTGCCCGCAAGCTGCGTTGCCCAAGCGACCGCCCTACAATGGATGCCAGCTGCATCCGCTGCCAGCTTCAGTTGCCAGCGGCGCCAAAGTGTCATTGCCCCTGCACCAGCCCGGAGACCGCATCCATGTCCAACCCGACCCAAGACCAGCGCGCCGAATTGCGCCTCGCGGCACTCAAATACCACGAGTTCCCGACACCCGGCAAGGTCGCCATTCGCGCCACCAAGCAGCTCACGAACCAGCACGACCTGGCGCTGGCCTACTCGCCCGGGGTGGCGGCCCCGTGCGAGGAGATCGTGGCCGATCCGGTGAACGCCTACAAATACACCAGCCGCGGCAACCTGGTGGCCGTCATCACCAACGGCACGGCGGTGCTGGGCTTGGGCGACATCGGGCCGCTGGCGGCCAAGCCGGTGATGGAAGGCAAGGGTGTGCTGTTCAAAAAGTTCGCCGACATCGACGTCTTCGACCTTGAAATCAACGAAAAAGACCCCGATCGTCTGGTCGAAATCATCGCCGCGCTGGAGCCCACCTTTGGCGGCATCAACCTCGAAGACATCAAGGCCCCGGACTGTTTCTATGTCGAACGGCGCTTGCGCGAGCGCATGCAGATTCCGGTGTTCCACGACGACCAGCACGGCACCGCGATCGTGGTCGGGGCGGCGCTGCTCAATGGTCTCAAGGTGGTGGGCAAGCGCATCGACGAGATCAAACTCGTCACCTCCGGTGCTGGGGCGGCAGCGCTGGCGTGCCTGGGGTTGATGCTCAAGCTCGGGCTGCCGCGCCAAAACATCTGGGTCACCGACTTGGCCGGCGTGGTCTATGAGGGCCGAACCGAGCTCATGGACCCCGACAAAGCCCAGTTTGCCCAGCCGACCGCGCAGCGCACGCTGGCCGAGGTGATAGCGGGTGCCGATGTGTTTTTGGGCCTGTCGGCGGGCGGCGTGCTCAAGCCCGCCATGGTGCAGGCCATGGCGGCGCGGCCGCTGATTTTTGCGCTCGCCAACCCGACGCCCGAAATCTTGCCCGATGAGGTGCTGGCGGTGCGCTCCGATGCCATCATGGCCACCGGGCGCAGCGACTACCCCAACCAGGTCAACAACGTCCTGTGCTTCCCCTACATCTTTCGCGGTGCGCTCGACGCCGGGGCGCGCACCATCAGCGATGAAATGGAAATCGCTGCCGTGCACGCCATCGCCGAACTGGCCGAGGCCGAGCAAAACGAGGTGGTGGCGGCGGCCTACGTGGGCGAGCAGTTGTCCTTCGGGCCGCAGTACCTGATCCCCAAGCCCTTCGATCCGCGCCTGATGATCAAGATCGCCCCGGCGGTGGCCGAGGCGGCTGCGCGCTCGGGCGTGGCGCTGCGCCCGATCGCCGACCTCGATGCCTACCGCGAGAAGTTGCAAAGCTTCGTCTTTGCCTCTGGCACCATCATGAAGCCGGTGTATGCGATTGCCAAACAGGCGCCGCACAAGCGCATCGCTTTTGCCGAAGGCGAAGAAGAGCGCGTGCTGCGCGCCTGCCAGATCGTGGTCGATGAGGGGCTGGCGCGCCCCACGCTGATCGGGCGCCCGGCCGTGATCGCGCAGCGCATCGAGAAATTTGGGCTGCGCCTGCAGGTCGGGCGCGATTTCGACGTGGTCAACATCGAGCACGACGAGCGCTACCGCGAGCTCTGGCAGGACTACCACCGCTTGCAAGAGCGCCGTGGCGTGACCGAGCAGATCGCCAAAATCGAAATGCGCCGCCGCCTGACCCTGATCGGCGCCATGCTGCTGCGCCGGGGCGATGTCGACGGCCTGATCTGCGGCACTTGGGGCACGCCGCAAATTCATCTGCATTACATCGATCAGGTGATAGGCAAACGCCCACATGCCAGCTGCTACGCGGCCATGAACGCGCTCATGCTGCCCGGGCGCCAGGTGTTCATGGTCGACACCCACATCAACTACGACCCCAGCGCCGAGCAACTGGCCGAAATCACGCAGATGGCGGCGCGCAAGATGCAGCGCTTTGGCGTCACGCCCAAGGCAGCGCTGCTGTCGCATTCCAACTTTGGTTCCTCTGACCAGCCCTCGGCGCTCAAGATGCGCCGGGTGCTGGAGCTGCTGCGCGAGCACGCGCCCTGGCTGGAGGTGGAGGGCGAAATGCACGGCGACGTGGCGCTCGACGCCGCCGCGCGCGCGCGCCTGATGCCGCGCAATGCGCTCGAGGGCGAGGCCAATTTGCTCGTGTTGCCCAATGTGGACGCCGCCAACATCGCCTACAACCTGCTCAAGACCGCTGCCGGCGGCGGCATCGCCGTGGGGCCGATGCTGCTCGGGGTGGCCAAGCCGGTGCACGTGCTCACCGCCAGCGCCACCGTGCGGCGCATCGTCAACATGACGGCGCTGTGCGTGGCCGAGGCCAATGTCGGGCCGCGTGCGGTCGCGGCGGGTGCCGCAGGCGCTTGATACCCACTTGTGCAGGCGGATTTTGCTTGCATTTTCGGGGTGCTTGAGGCAAAATCGCAAGATCGTTTCGAGGCAGGGGCGGCGTTCTGCATCCGCGGTGCGCCCCTTGCCTTGATCTGGGTATGGTGTTTTTTCACGCAGCCAAGCGCTTGTTATCACGCTCGACGAAATAGCCGGACGGGCTTTCTGTGCCGCTGCCGCATAGCGTTTGGCTTGTCTTGATTCTTTTTTTCTATTTTCTGGACCAGCGCCGAGATGGATAACCCCCTTCGTCACGTGCGAACCAACATCGTGCAATCGATCCGTGCCCACACGGTCAAAGATTTACAAGCGGCAGCCGAGCAGCTCGGGCACCGCTTCTTGTACGCCGACCTTGCCCCTGCCCTGAGCAAGCAAGACGTGCTCGACCTCGTGGCCCAGCACCCCAACCTGCCGGTGCAAGCGACCAAAAACTTTGACGCCTTGCACGACAAGCTCACCGATGCCTTGCACAAGTCGGGCCCGCAAACCGGCTTCATCGTGGTGCTCGAACACATCCCGACCGGCCCGAAGTTCGACAAGGAAGCGCGCGAGCAGTTGCTCGACATTTTCCGCGACGTGGCCGACTACTGGAGCGAGCGCAAGGTGCCCTTTCGCTGCTTTTACTCCTTCTCGGTGGCGCGCGCGCCCAAGGCGGCCGATCTGCAGGCGGGTCTGGAGCCGCAGCTCACCGACAAGCTGGTCGATGTGAGTCCGCAGGCGCTGCGCATGAGCAGCCCCTTCAACGCCGGCTACTGGCTCTCGGCGGCCTAATTCGGCGCGGCCTAAAGAGGCGGAGGCGGTTGCGTTGCGGCTGCGCTGCCTGTAAGGGCCTGCGCCAGCGCCACGTACTCGGCCACGGGCACTTCTTCGGCCCGGCGTTGCAGGTCAAACTGCCCGCCGTAGCCTTGTTCACCGAGCCAGCGCCCTAGGCTGTGGCGCAGCAGCTTGCGCCGTTGCGAAAACGCCACCCGCACCGTGTTTTCCAGCGTGGGCCAATGCAGCGCGGCGGCTTGCGCGCGCGGCACCATGCGCACCACCGCGCTGTCCACACGCGGCGGCGGTATGAAGCTTTGTGGCGGCACGAACAGCACGTTTTCCATGGCGTAGCGCCACTGCAGCACCACACTCAGGCGGCCATAATCGGCGCTGCAGGGGCTGGCCACCATGCGCTCGATGACTTCCTTTTGCAGCATGAAGTGTTGGTCTTGCACCACCTGGGCCCAAGGCAGCAGGTGAAACAAGATCGGGCTTGAGAGGTTGTAAGGCAGGTTGCCCACGATGCGCAGGCGCGGTGGCGCGGTGGCGCCATCAGCACCCGCGTGCTGGGACGCGGGGAGCAAGCTGGCAAAATCCACCCGCAGCACGTCGGATTCGATCACCTGCAGTTGCGGATGGGCGCGCAGGCGCTGCGCCAGGTCGCGGTCCAGTTCGATCACCGTCAGGTGGCCCAGGCGCTCGACCAGCGGTTGCGTCAGGGCCGCTAGGCCGGGGCCGATCTCCACCACAAACTGGCCCGGCCGCGGCGCAATGGCGCTCACCAAGGCTTCGACAATCGCTGGGTCAGACAGAAAATGCTGGCCCAAGCGCTTGCGCGCCCGGTGGCCTTCGTGCCGCGTCGGGGCGCTGTGGGGGGGGCGGCGTGCGGACACCCGGGCCTCAGCGCTCGCTGAGCCGCAGCTCGACGAAAGCACGCCCGTGCAGCTCGCGCGCCCATTCCTCGTAGGCCTGCTCGGCGCGTTGTTCGCGCAGGCGCGCGCGCACCCAGTTGCGCCGCTCCAGCGCGCTGGTTTCGACCTCGCGCCGCTGCACCACCTCGATCAGGTGCAGACCAAAGCGCGAGCGCAGCGGTGGCGCCACCTCACCGGGTGCGAGTCGGTTCATGGTTTGCTCAAACTCGGACACAAACTGGCCCGGGCTGGCCCAGCCCAAGTCACCGCCTTCGGGAGCCGAGCCATCCTGGCTGAACTCACGCGCCAAATCCTCGAAGCGCGCCGTGCCGGCCAGCAGGCGGGCGCGCCATTCGTTCATGCGCTGCAGCGCGGCGGCCTCTTCGGCGGCATGGGCCGGGCGCAGCAAAATGTGGCGCGCGCGCGTTTGCGTCAGGTGCGTGGGCGGCAGGTTGAGGTTGCGCTGCTCCAGCACCTGCAGCACATGAAAGCCGGCCCCGCTGCGCAGCGGCCCCAGCACGGCCCCGCGCGGCTGGCCCAGCACCGCTTCGACGAACAAGGTGGGGTAGCGGTCGGCGCTGCGAAGGCCCATCTGGCCGCCGGCGGCGCGCTCGGGGCCGTCGGAGTGCTGGCGCGCCAAGGCGGCGAAGTCCTCGCCGGCGCGGGCGCGGCGCACCAAGTCGGCTGCCCGGGTCTGGCGCTCGTCTACTGTGGCGGCGTCGGCGCCCTCGGGCAGGGCGATCAGGATGTGGGCCAGGTGCAGCGCCGTTTGCGCCAAGGCCGCCGCGCCACTGTGTTGGCGCAAGTAGGAATCGATTTCGATTTCGGTGATGCGCACCCGCGCCGCCACTTCGCGCTCGCGCACGCGCAGCAGCAGCAGCTCGTTTTCCAGGTTGGCTCTAAAGCCGCTCAGGCTCAGGCCGTCGGCTTGCAGGCGCTGGTGCAGTTGCGCCACGGTGACGCCGTTTTGCCGCGCCACCGTGGCCTCGGCTTCGGCCAACGCAGCGGCGTCGATGCGAATGCCGGAAGCGCGCGCCCACTGGATTTGGGTGCGCTCGACGATCAGCAACTCCAGCACCTGGCGCTCCAGCTCTGCGGCCGGGGGCAGTTGGGCGCCCGGTGTGGCTTGCACCCGCTCGATGCGGGTGCGCAGCTCGCGCGCGGTGATCGGCTCCGAGTTGACCAAGGCCACGATGCGGTTGAGGTCGCGCACCGGCACGGCGCTGGGCGGCGGTGCCGGGCGGGCTGCTGCGGGCGCGGCCTGCGGGGCTGCTGCGGGTGCTTGGGCTGGCGCTTGCAGTTGCGCGTGGGCGGGCACCCACAGGCAGCCCGCCAAGGCCCAGAGCAGCAGGGGCAAGGGTGCAGGGCGAGCCCGGTGGCTTGAAGGGAACTTATTCATGGCGCTGGAAGCGGCTCGGTGGGTTGATTTGTTGGCGCAGCAGTTGGTAGCGCGGGATGTTGTCTTGGAGCGCCTGCAAGGGGTTGGTTCCAATGCGCGCAAAACCGGTGAATTCGAGTTGAAACATAATGCGTTGATTGGCTTGGGTGCGGCTTTGTTGCAGCCGCTCGACCACGATGCGGCCGATCCAGCAGCCGGCGTCGTACTCGAAGCCGGCGATCAGATCGACGATGCGGCGCTCGGTGAAGCTGTAGTTGATCCGGCCCACACTGTACCAGTGCCCCGGCCCGAGGCCACGCCCCGGTCCCAGCGCCGGGATGGCAGGCCCGCGCAGCAAATCGCTCAAGGGCCATTGCCAGCCAAAGTCGATCTGCTCGCTGGTGTCGCGCTGCAAGCGGTAAGCCACGCTGAGCACGCGGAAGTCCCCCGGGCTGTAGCGGGCGGCCAGCGTGGTGCGCTCGGTCTGGCCGAGTTCGGGGTTGTATTGCAGCGTGCCGTTAAAGGCCCACTGCGGGCTCCAGTTAAAGGAGCCGCTCAGCAGCACGTCGCTGAGCTGCTCGCGTATGGGTCGCTGCCCGGGCAGCACCACCTCTTGGTCGCGCAGCCGCAGCCGCTGCGCCAGGCTCAGGTTGGCCCATTCGGTGCCGGTGGCCGGGTCGAGCAGGCGCGTGGTGGCGCCCAGGGTGACTGCGCTCAGGTCGGCGATGCGGTCGTGGCCGCCAAAGGGGTTGGCAGCAAAGATCGAACTCAGGTTGAAGTCAAAGGCCGAGCTGTCATAGACCGGCAGATAGCCTTGGCGCCGGTACGGGGTGTGTGCCACAAACAGGCGCGGCTCCAGCGTTTGCAGCACCGCACGGCCAAAATAGACCGCATCGCGCTCCAGCACCAGGCCCGAGTCCAAGGTGAAGGTCGGCACCAGCAGGCCCGGGCTGCGTTCGCGCGCACCCAAGGGGCCCACAGCCTGCTCAAGCTGGTACTGGCGCGCGTGCAACTGCAGACCCGGGCGCAGGTAGCCGCTGGGCGACTGCCAGGTTTTGTCCACGTTGAGCACACCCAGCCAGCGCGTGCCATTGACGTCGGTGCGCTGGTTGAAGGCGCCGATCAGCGGCTGCCGGTCGGTGCGAAACTGCGTCACATCGGTCAGCAGCGAGACGCTCCAGCCCTCGGTGCCAGCCCAGCCGAAGGGGCCGCTGCGGTAGCTGGCCGTCAGCGAGGGCAGGCGGTCGTAGGGCGCCACAATGGGGGCATCGAGGTCTTGCAGGGTCTGCCAGGTGTAGGCGCCGGCGCTAAAGGCCCAGTTGCCGCGGCTTGCGCTGATTTCGATGTCGTTGCGCAACAGGCGCGAGGTGAGCGAGGTGCTGGTGCGCGGAAAGTCGCGCCAGTAATTGTCGTCGCTGACGCGGTTGAGGTCCAAGCGCAGCGCCGGGTTGCTCAGTCCGGCCACGCTGGGCAGCAGGTGCTGGTGTTGCAGCGACAGGCCCCAGCGGTCGGCGTCGCGCAGGCGGTCGTCGGGCATGAAGGCGGCGCGCACCTGGCCGGCGTAACGCGGCTCAAGGTAGCGGAACTCGCCCGCCAGATCGATGCCGCGCTCGCTCATCAGGGTCGGGAACAGGGTGGCGTCGCGGTTCGGCGCCAGGTTGAAGTAGTAGGGCAGCGTGAGCTCGACGCCGCTGACGTTGTCGAGGTTGATGGTCGGTGCCAGCAGACCCGATTTGCGCTGGTCCGAGAGCGGAAAACTGATCCATGGCGCGGCCAGGATCGGCACCCCCTGAAAATTGAGCACGGCGCCGGTGGCGGTGCCGGTGTCGGTCTGTTGGTCGAACACGATCCGGTTGGCGCTTAAGTACCAGTCGGGCTCCCAGTCGGCGGCGCGCGGGCGCGGGCAGGTGCTGTAGCGCACCTGGTGCGCCACGGTGCGGCCCGGACCGTCAAAATCAACCCGGCTCGCTTCGCCGTAGCCGCCGTGGCGCAACAAGGAAAAACGCGGCGACTCGAAATGCCCTTGGCGGGTGTCGAGTTGCAGCGTCAGGGCCGGGCCCTCGAACACATCGCCCATGCGGTTGATGCGCACCTGGCCGCTGGCATAGGCGGTGCCGGAGGCGGCCTCGTAGCGCAAGCTGTCAGCGCGCAGCACGAGGTCGTGGCGGCGCAGCTCGGCCTGGCCCTCCAGTTGCATGTACTGACCGGCTTGCCCGGCCATGCGCTCGGCCGACAGCAGCAGCGCCGACTCGGCCAAGGCCGCAGCAGGTAGTGTCTCTTGCAGCCGCTCGCTCGATTGCAGCGCCAGCGCAGCGGGGCTGGGCGGTTGCGCCCAAGCCGGTGCCGCCATGCAAGCCAGCAGGCAGGCCTGCGCCCAGGCGCGCAGGCGCGCACCGACCGGGTGCTGCCCAGCCAAAGCGGGCTGGTGGGTGACGGTTCGGCCCCAAGGGCGCAGCATAATGGGCATGAGGAACAGGTTCAGGGCCATGCGGCCGAATCGGGCCGTCGCTAAGGGCTGCGTAGAATCAGCGGTGATTATCACCCACCCTGAGTGCCTCAAGCGATCATGACTTCTGCCCCCCACTCCGCTGGCGACCCCATTGCCTGGAGCGACCCAGAGCGCGCCGCCGCCTTTGAGCTCTGGCTGGCCGAACAGGCCCGTGCGCACGGCCTCGTGCCCACCAGCCTGCGCCTGGCCTCGGCCGACGCCAGCTTCAGGCGCTATTTGCGCCTCGATCGCATGGGCGGCGGCTTTGCGATCGTGATGGACGCCCCACCGGCGCAAGAAGACTGCCACCCCTTCGTGCAAGTGGCGGCGCTGTTGCGCGCGGCTGGGGTGCGCGTGCCCGAGGTGCTGGCCTGGCAGCCCGAGCTCGGCTTCATGCTGCTGAGCGACCTGGGCCAGCAGACCCTGCTTGAGGTGCTGGATGCGCAGCAGCCCGAGGCCGCGTTGCCCTACTTCAAAGACGCCATCGCCGCCCTGCTGGCCTGGCAGCAAGCCAGCCGGCCGGGCCTGCTGCCCGCCTACGACGCCGCGCTGCTGCGGCGCGAGCTGCAACTGTTCCCCGACTGGTATCTGGGGCGCCACAAAGGCTGGGCGCTCACGCCGGCCCAAACGCAGACGCTGGCGCAGAGCTTCGATCTGATCGTGCAGCGCAACCTGGCGGCCCCGCAGGGCTTCGTGCACCGCGACTACATGCCGCGCAACCTGATGTTGCCCCACGCCGGCTTCGACGCCCGCGAGCCGCAGCGCCGCCTCGGTGTGCTCGATTTCCAGGACGCCGTGTATGGTCCGCTCAGCTACGACATCGCCAGCCTGATGCGCGACGCCTTCCTGAGCTGGGACGAAGACGTGGTGCTGGACGTAACCGTGCGCTACTGGGAGCAAGCGCGCCGCACCGGCTTGCTCGACTTTGAAGACTGGGGCCAAGATTTCGGCAGCTTTTACCGCGCCGTGGACTGGATGGCGCTGCAGCGGCACCTGAAAGTGGCGGGCATATTTGCGCGCCTCACTTTGCGCGACGGCAAGCCCAAATACCTCGCCGATGCGCCACGCTTCATCCACTACATCCGCAGCACCGCCTTGCGCTACCGCGAACTCACGCCGCTGCTGCGCCTGATCGACGAGGTCGAGGGCTGGCAGGGGGCCAGCGGTTTCGCCTACGGCCGCGTCTGATCTGCCACCGCCCTGGCCGCACCATGCCGCGCATCCACCACCCCGAACCCTTGCAAGCTGGCCAGACGCTCGAACTGGGCGCGGCGGCGGTGCGCCACGTGCAGGTGCTGCGCCTGCAGCCGGGCGACGCGCTCACGCTCTTTGGCGGTTTCGAGCACGGCGGCGAGTGCGAGGCCGAGGTGCTGCAAATGGGGCGCAACCGGGTGCAAGTGCAGGTGCGGGCGCTGCACGAGGGCGCGCGCGAGCCGCAGCGGCCGGTGCATCTGGCCGTGGGCATGCCAGCCAACGAGCGCATGGACTGGCTGGTTGAGAAAGCCACCGAACTCGGCGTGGCCAGCATCCAGCCGCTGCACACCGAGCGCAGCGTGCTGCGCCTGCAGGCCGAGCGCGCCGTCAAAAAAGTGGCGCACTGGCAGGCGGTGGCGGTGAGCGCCTGTGAGCAGTGCGGCGGCAACCGGGTGCCGCTCATCCACCCGGTGCAGTCGCTGCCGGCGTGGCTGCTGCAGCAAGCTGTGGCGGGCGTTGGGCGACCCCAGGCGCTGTCTCCAGCGCCCCCTGCCGAGGGGCTTGCGCCCACTGCGGGCGGCGCGGCCTCGCGGCTTGAAGGGCCAGAAGCGCCTTGGCGCGCCGTGTTGTCGCTGGCGCCGGGCAGCCAGCCCTGGCCGGCCGCGCTGGCGCAGGTGCAGCCGCTTAGTCGGCCGCTGTGTCTGGTGCTGGGGCCCGAAGGGGGGCTGGCGGCGCACGAGGAACAAGCCCTGCTGGCACACGGCTTTGCCCCGGTCAGCCTGGGGCCGCGGGTGCTGCGCAGCGAAACGGCGGCGCTGGCGGCGCTGGCTTTGGCGCTGGCGGGCTAGGACACCGCGCTCACTGCCAGCGCAGCGGCTCCAGCGCCACGGTGGCGCTGGCGCTCGAGAGCGTGAGCACCCCGTCGAGCACGGTGGCTTGCAGCGCCATGCTGCGCTCGGTCATGGCCGCCAGCGCCTGCATCTCGGCGCTGGGCAGGCGCCAGACCTGCAACTTTTGCAGCCGCGCCAGCGCCCCTTGCGCGCCCTGCCACCAGACCTCGGCCGCGGGCCCGTAGGCATAGACGCGCACCGCATCGGCCTGGCTGCAGGCCTTGGACAAGGGCTTGGTCTCGGGTTGCCCCACTTCCACCCACAGCCGCTTGCGTCCGGTGAAATCGGTCAGGTGCACGTCCGGGTCCTGCGGGTCCGACAAACCCGCGCCAAAGCTCAGCGTGGCGTCGCCGCCACACCAATCCTTGATCAGGTGCGCATTGAGCACCAGCGCCGCCAGCCGCGCCATCAGGCGCGCGTCGGTCTCGCTCGGGTGCCGCGCCAGCGTCAGGGCGTGGTCGGCGTAGTAGCCGTGTTCGATGTCGGCGATTTGCAGGCTGGCTTTGAAAATGGTGGATTTGAGGGCCATGGAACTGGGTTGATACCCACTGGTGTATATTAGGGCCGCGATGGATGGCCGCGGCAGCGCTCGATGAAGGCGGACAAGGCCCCCTAGAGAGCCTTGCGATGCTTCTTTGGGTCGCATTATCGACGCCACAGCCCTGCCCAGTCCAGCCCATTTTCAGTCCGCTGCCGTTTCGGAAAGGCAGCAAAATGGCGGTAAGCTACGGGCAAGAGCAAATTTTCAAATCGAATCGCAGGAGTCACAGATGTTGATAGGTGTACCCGCCGAAAGCGCGGCAGGCGAAACGCGGGTGGCCGCCACGCCCGAGACGGTCAAAAAACTGGTGGCCCAAGGCCACACACTGTGGGTGCAAGCCGGTGCTGGCCTAGCCGCCAGCGCCACCGACGCCGCCTACGAGGCCGCCGGGGCCGAAGTGGTCGATGCCGCAGCCGCCTTGGGCTGTGCACTGGTGCTCAAGGTGCGCAGCCCCTCAGCTGCCGAACTCGCGCTGATGCAGCCTAGCAGTGCCCTAGTCGGCATGCTCAACCCCTTCGACGCCGCCGGCCTGCAGGCGCTGGCGCTGGCCGGCCTGACCGCCTTTGCGCTCGAAGCAGCGCCGCGCACCACGCGCGCCCAGAGCCTAGACGTGCTGTCTTCGCAGGCCAACATCGCGGGTTACAAGGCGGTGTTGCTGGCGGCCAACCAGTACCAGCGCCTGTTCCCCATGCTCATGACTGCGGCCGGCACCGTGAAAGCGGCGCGGGTCGTCATTCTGGGCGTGGGCGTGGCCGGTTTGCAGGCCATTGCCACGGCCAAGCGCTTGGGGGCGGTGATCGAAGCCTCCGACGTGCGCCCGAGCGTGAAGGAGCAGGTCGAGTCGCTGGGGGCCAAGTTCATCGAGGTGCCTTACGAAACCGCCGAAGAAAAAGAAGCCGCCGAAGGCGTGGGCGGCTACGCCCGGCCCATGCCGCCCTCGTGGCTGGCGCGCCAGCAGGTCGAGGTGGCCAAGCGGGTGGCGCAGGCCGATGTGGTGATCTCCACCGCCTTGATTCCGGGCCGCCCGGCGCCGCAGCTCATCAGCGCGGCCATGGTGCAGAGCATGAAGCCGGGTTCGGTGATCGTCGATCTGGCCGCCGGCAAGGGCCCCGATGGCGTGGGCGGCAACTGCCCGCTCACCGAGGCTGGGCGCACGGTGCAAAAGCACGGCGTGTTCCTGATCGGTGAAACCAACCTGCCCGCACTGGTGGCGGCCGACAGCTCGGCCCTGTACGCGCGCAACGTGCTCGACTTCCTCAAGCTGGTGCTGCCCAAAGACGCGAGCGCCGTGCAGGTGCCGCTGGACGACGACATCGTCGCCGCCTGCCTCATGACCCAGGGCGGCGAAGTGCGGCGCAAGCCCTGAGGCTAGGCCTCACCTGCACCCCCGCGCCGCCCCGCCCCACACCCAATAAGAGGAACCCCCACCATGGAAGCCGTCTCCCCCCTGATCTTTAACCTGATCATCTTCGTGCTGGCGATCTACGTCGGCTATCACGTGATCTGGAACGTCACCCCGGCCTTGCACACGCCCCTGATCGCGCTCACCAACGCCATTTCGGCCATCATCATCGTCGGTGCCATGCTGGCAGCGGCACTCACCGAAACCACGCTCGGTAAGACCATGGGCGTGCTGGCGGTGACGCTGGCGGCAGTCAACGTGTTTGGTGGCTTCATGGTCACGCGCCGCATGCTGGAAATGTTTAGGAAAAAAGAACGCAAGACCAGCGCGGCTGCGCAAGGGGGCGCCAAATGAGCATGGATCTGGTTGTACTGATGTACCTGGTGGCCTCGGTCTGTTTGATCCAGGCCTTGAAGGGCCTGAGCCACCCCACTTCCGCCCTGCGCGGCAGCGTGTTTGGCATGACCGGCATGGGGATTGCCATCCTCACCACCTTGGCCTTGATTTTTACGGTGGCGCAGCAAATGGGCGTCAGCGCCACCCAGGGCGCAGGCTGGATTTTGCTCGGGCTCGTGGTCGGGGGCAGCTTCGGCGCGTATCTGGCCAAGCGCGTCGAGATGACCAAAATGCCCGAGCTGGTGGCCTTCATGCACAGCATGGTCGGCTTGTCGGCGGTTTTCATCGCCATCGCGGCGGTGGCCGAGCCCTGGGCCTTTGGCATCGCCGAACGCGGCGGTGACATTCCCTTTGGCAACAAGCTCGAGCTGTTTTTGGGCGCGGCCATCGGGGCCATCACCTTCAGCGGCTCCGTGATCGCCTACGGCAAGCTCAGCGGCAAGTACAAGTTCCGCCTGTTCCAGGGCGCGCCCGTGACCTTTGCCGGCCAGCACAAGATCAACCTGGTGCTGGGGATCGCGATCGTGGCGCTGGGCCTGTACTTTGCCTTCACCGGCAACTGGACTGCCTTCCTCGTGCTCACCGCGCTGGCCTTCGTGATCGGGGTACTGATCATCATCCCCATCGGCGGCGCCGACATGCCGGTGGTGGTCTCGATGCTCAACAGCTACTCGGGCTGGGCCGCAGCGGGCATCGGCTTTGGGCTCAACAACAGCATGTTGATCATCGCCGGCTCGCTGGTGGGCTCCTCGGGCGCGATCCTGAGCTACATCATGTGCAAGGCCATGAACCGCAGCTTCATCAGCGTGATTTTGGGCGGTTTTGGCGGCGAAGAGGGCGTGGTTGCCGCCAGTTCGGCGCAGCGTTCGGTCAAGAGCGGCAGTGCCGAAGACGCCGCCTTCATCCTGGGCAACGCCGAAACCGTGATCATCGTCCCCGGCTACGGGTTGGCGGTGGCGCGGGCGCAACACGCAGTCAAAGAGCTGGCGCACAAGCTGGCCGACAAAGGCATCAAGGTCAAATACGCCATCCACCCGGTGGCGGGGCGCATGCCGGGCCACATGAACGTGCTGCTGGCAGAGGCCGAAGTGCCCTACGACCAGGTGTTCGAGATGGAAGAAATCAACGGCGAATTCGGCCAGGCCGACGTGGCCATCATCCTCGGGGCCAACGACGTGGTGAACCCGGCGGCGCTGCAAAAAGGCAGCGCCATCTACGGTATGCCGATCTTGGAGGCCTACAAGGCCAAGACCATCATCGTCAACAAGCGCAGCATGGCCGCGGGTTATGCCGGGCTCGACAACGAGCTGTTCTACATGGACAAAACCCTGATGGTCTTTGGCGACGCCAAAAAGGTGGTCGAAGAGATGGTCAAGGCGGTGGAGTAAGGGCATGAACGGTCGCAAAATCCTGCTCGCCGCGATCTTGGGCGCGTTCATGGCACACGCCAGCGCCCAGTTCACCGGCCCCAGCGTGGCGGGCAGCGCCAGCACGGTGCAGCAGGCGCAGCAAGCGCGGCTGGGCAGCTACCTCACGCTCACGGGCCACATCGTGGCGCACCAGCGCGAGCACTACTACCTGTTCCGCGATGCCAGCGGCGAGTTGCGGGTCGAAATCGAGCCCGCGGTCTGGCAGGGCCGCCGCATCGGCCCTGAAACCCAAGTGCGCCTGCACGGCGAAATCGACCAAGGTTTGCGCGGGCGCTACCTGTGGGTGAAAACGCTGCAACCGGTCAACTAATCAATCTGCCCGCCCCTCTGGCACAGCCTCGGTGGCGGTTACGGCAGCGCCAGCACAACGCTGGCGCAGTGGCTTGGCAGCCCTGCGTGGCTCAATCGAGGTGTTCCGGGCGCGCCACGATGTCGCGCTTGGACACATCGACCTTCCAGTAGGTGTAGGTGTCGCCGTCTTCATCGACCAGCCGGATGTCGAAAATCGGGCTGCGGTAGCCGGTGAGCGTGACGCGCTGGGTGGCCCCTTTGGCCAGCACCTTGTTGCCCAGCACGTCTTCTTCCCAGCTCGATGAATTGGCCGGGCTGACGTAGATGTGGGTGATCACGAAGCCGGTGCGGTTCGTAATGTCCACGTAGTAGCTTTGCGCCAGCGCGGTGCCGGCGAGCCAGAAAAGGGTCAGTGCGACCAGCAGCGATTTAAGGTAGATTTTCATAGTGTGATCTCCATAAAGGATCGGCCGAAAGGAGTGGCCGCATCCAAGTTGACACTCTACGCCTGCAGCGGCGGGGTGTCAAGCAGCTTTATCAGCTAGGGTTTTGGCGTCCGGGCTTGGCGCTGCTTACAGGGCGCCCCGCGGTCTGGGTTGGTGCCGATCGCAGCGCTGCGTTGAGGCGTCTATGCGCTGCTTTTATGCTGCGGCGTCGATCCCCTAGAATTTGACACCTTCAAACGGGAGCCCCGCCATGCCTGATCCTTTGCCCATTGCCCAAAACCAGGCCACGGCCTGCCACCTGCTGCCAGGGCTGGCCAACCGCCACGGCCTCATCACCGGGGCCACCGGCACCGGCAAGACGGTCACGCTGCAAAGCCTGGCCGAGCAGTTTTCGCGCATCGGGGTGCCGGTGTTCATGGCCGACGTCAAGGGCGACCTGGGCGGCATCAGCCAGCCCGGGCAGGTGAGCGCCAAGCTGGCCCAGGTGCTGGCCGAGCGCGGCCTGGCGTTGCCCGAGCCGCAGGCTTGCCCCACCACGTTCTGGGATGTGTTTGGTGAGCAGGGGCACCCGGTGCGCGCCACCGTGAGCGACATGGGGCCGCTGCTGCTGGCGCGCATGCTCGACCTCAACGAGACCCAGGCCGGGGTGCTCAACCTGGTGTTCAAGATCGCCGACGACCAGGGCCTGCTGCTGCTCGACCTCAAAGACCTGCGCGCCATGCTGCAACACGTGGGCGAGAACGCGCGCCAGTACACCACCGAGTACGGCAATGTCAGCGCCGCCAGTGTGGGCGCGATCCAGCGCGGGCTGTTGCAAATCGGCGAGCAAGGTGGTGAGGCTTTCTTTGGCGAGCCCATGCTCGATTTGTCCGACTTCATGCAGACCGTGGGTGGCCAAGGCGTAATCAACATTCTGGCGGCGGACCGGTTGCTCAACGCACCGCGCCTGTACGCCACCTTTTTGCTTTGGATGCTGTCTGAGCTGTTCGAGCAACTGCCCGAAATCGGCGACCCCGAAAAACCCAAGCTGGTGTTCTTTTTCGACGAAGCGCATCTGCTATTCAAAGACGCACCCAAGGTGCTGATCGAGCGCATCGAGCTGGTGGTGCGGCTGGTGCGATCCAAGGGCGTCGGGGTGTACTTCGTGACCCAAAACCCGCTCGATATACCGGATTCGGTGTTGGGCCAGTTGGGCAACCGCATCCAGCATGCCTTGCGCGCCTTCACCCCGCGCGACCAGAAAGCGGTGCGTGCCACCGCCCAGACCATGCGCCCCAACGAGGGGCTGGACATCGAGGCCGCGATCACCGAGCTGGCGGTGGGTGAGGCGCTGGTGAGCCTGCTCGACGCCAAGGGCCGCCCCAGCCCCACCGAGCGCGCCTATGTGCTGCCGCCGGGAAGCCAACTCGGTCCGATCACGCCGCCGCAGCGCCAAGCCCTGCTGCAAAACTCGCTCGTGGCGGGGGTCTATGAAAAGGTGCTGGACCGCGAAAGCGCATATGAAATGCTGCGTCAGCACGCCCTGGCCGGGCAGGTGCAGGCAGCGCCCGCCAGCCGCGGCAGCGCACCCAACCCAGCGCGCGCCGCGCCGCGCCAAAGCCAAGGTGCAAGCATGCTGCAGACCGTGGCGCAAACGGCGCTGCGCGCCGCAGCCGGTTCGGTGGGCCGGCAACTGGTGCGCGGCGTGCTGGGTGGCTTGCTGGGTGGGGGGCGGCGGCGCTAGCGCGCCCCTCAATGCACCGCCACGGGTGTTTGGGCCAAGGTGGCGTAACCCTCCAGCGTGTCTTCCACTTCCTCTTGCGTGGGGGTGTCGCGCTGCCACGAGTGTATTTGCTGCTGGAACAGCTCGGCCCAAGAGCCGTCTAGGTACACCTCCTTGCCGGAGCGCTTGTCCACGATCTCGAAGCCGTGACGCGGCATCTGGTGCGTGGTGGGCGGGTTCACAGCCCCTGCCGTTTTCCCATCTGGGCCCGCTGGCGCGAGCACATCCGACCGCACCGAATCGGCATGCGCCAAAATGTGGACCACCACAAAGGTGTCTGAGTCGTAGAGGGTTTGCATGGATGTACTATGCGCCGAATCGGGAAACCTTGCAAGACCGCGGGTTGCGGCCGTGTTCGCAGTCTCCTTGTGTGTTAGATGGGGCTGCTGCGCCTTGGTTCAAGCCGCAGGCAGGCGCAGCAGGCGCTGGTCGGCCCAGTCGCCATCGGGTTCCTGCAGCAAGATGCGCACCGGCAGGTAGTGCACCGCTTCGGCCAGCCACAGGCTCAAGCGCGAGTCGTCAGGCTGCGTGTCATGGCGCTCCAGCCGCCAAGCCGCCAAGGTGCCCGCAGGGGTTTCGATTTGTTCCAGCGCCCGCAAACGCAGCAGCCATGGCTGTACCCCGGAGGGACTCAGCACGGGTACGCTCCAAACCGTATCCGGCACCGGGGTCTGCTGGCGCAGCCGCCGGGCGAGCTCGAAAAACAAGCTGAGCCGGTCTTGGGTGCCGGTTTGCAGGGGTCCGACGCGCACAGCCTCGGAGTCGCGCTGGTGGCGATAGCGCAGCGCCGTCCAGTCGAGCTCGAAACGGCGCGTGCGCCGGGTTTGGTCGCTGAACTCGGTCGGCTGCAGGCCATCGGGCAGCAGACGGCCGCGCGAGCGCTGGGTGCGCGCACCCACCAAGGGCAAGCGCATCGCCAAGCTGGCCTCGTACTGGCCGCTGCGCAAGAGCCACTGCAGGTGGCCACTGGCGCGCACCGGCATGCCGCTGATGCGCGCGCTCACGTCGTAGTCGAGCGCCAAGCGTTCCGGCCAAGCGGTGGCTCCGCGGTTGCCTAAAAGGGAGGTGGGGTTGCTGTGGGCCACGCCGCTCCACGCACCGCCCAAAGCCAGCGCCGCCACCAGGCACTGGCGGCGAGTGGGCTGGGCAGCGGGGCGGGGGGCAGGATGGGTTTGCACGGCGCTTACATCGAATGGTGGGTCTCGCCCCGGGCCTGCTCAAGCTGGCTTTGGCAGACCACGCAGCGTTCTGCGGTCGGGTTGGCGTGCAGGCGCGCGGTCGGGATATCGACCCCGCAGGCGCTGCACAAACCGTAGCTGCCGGCTGCGATGCGCTTGAGCGCCGCGTCGATGGCGGTGAGGGCCTCGGTCTCGCGCACGTCGATCGACATCGCGAGGTCGCGCTCGGCCTCGTTCTGTGCCCGATCGCCGCTTTGTACGTCGTGCCGGTCTTGCGCCGCCTCGGCGCGGCCAATCTTGCCGCCGCGCTGGGCGCGCAGTTGCGCAATCACCTCGGTGCGCATGTGTTGCAACTGAAGCGAGAAGGTATCGGAAATGTTCTGACTCATGGTTCGGTCTCCTGCTTGGATGGCTTCATTGTGAGGCTAAACGCTGCGCAATGGCCTTGATCCCGGTCAATCTCTGGCACCAGACGCGCTTAGCAGCCTGTCGGACTTGGGAATCGTCGGCTGCAAATCGACCGCAGCGGCCCATTTTTCACCGTCTTCTGGCCCCATAGCTGGGCTATGGGGCGGCGAATCCGGCGAAAACTGTACTCGCTGGGGCCGATTTTCGCTTTCGACGCCCCAAGTCCGACAGGCTGCTAGATGCACACAAAGGCGCCAAGCTGTGGCATGCTGTGGGCTGGCCACAACGAGGAGCCCCGCATGACGCAACCCCAAGCCTTTGAATTTGCCCGAAGCATGCCGGGCTTTGAGTTTTTGAGCAATCTGGGCCGCCAAAGTGCCGCCAGCGCCACCGGTTTGGGCAGCGGAGCCAGCGCCGTGCCGGGTATGCCGCCCATGAGCCACTGGATTGCCCCGGTGTTCGACCCCGAGGAGCTCGACAAGCGCATCCAGGACTTGCGCACGGTGCATTTTTGGCTCGACCAGAACACCAAGGCGTTGGCCGCCACCATCCAGGCGCTGGAGCTGCAAAAAATGACGCTGCTTACGCTGAAAAGCATGAACGTGAGCATGCAGGAAATGGCCGAGGCGTTCACGGTCAAGCCGCCCGCGCCAGACGTGCCCGCAGCCCCTGCAGCCGCTGCCCGCACCAGCGACAGAGAGACGCGCCAGCAAGAGGGCAGTCCAGCGCAAACGCCGGGGGCAGCCGAGGCCACGCCCCCCGCCGTCGATCCCATGCAGTGGTGGAGCGCCCTGACGGAGCAGTTTCAGACCATCGCCAATGGCGCGCTGCGCGATATGTCCGAACACGCCAGCCGCGCCGCCGAGCAGATGGCGCAAAGCGTGCAAGCCGGCACCGAGGCCATGGCCAGTGCACAAGCGGCCGTGGCCGTGGCACCGGCCAGCGCCGTGGCCGAACCCGAGGCTACACCCCGCGCGAGCGATCCGCCGCAAAGCGCAAGCGCCAAGCCGCAAAAGCGCCGCCCTCCAGCGCCGCGCGCACCTCGCGCATCAAGTTGAGGTAGTAGTGCAGGTTGTGGATGCTGGCCAGCATCGGGGCCAGCATTTCGCCGCAGCGCTCCAGGTGGTGCAAATAAGCGCGTGAAAAGCCGCCGCGCCCGCCTTGCTCCCAGCTCAGTCCATCGGGGCCGGCGCAGGCGCTGCAGGTGCACGAGGGGTCGATCGGCTGCGGGTCGTGGCGGTGCCGCGCGTTGCGGATTTTCAGGTCGCCGTAGCGCGTGAACAGGGTGCCGTTGCGGGCGTTGCGGGTGGGCATCACGCAGTCAAACATATCCACCCCGTCGGCCACGCCCTGCACCAAATCTTCGGGCGTGCCCACCCCCATCAGGTAGCGCGGCTTGTGCGCTGGCAGCCGGTGCGGGGTGTGGGCCATGATCTGGCGCATCAGATCCTTGGGCTCGCCCACGCTCACGCCGCCAATGGCGTAGCCGGGCAAATCCAGCTCCACCAGCGCCTGCAGGGACTCGTGTCGCAGGTGCTCGAACATTCCGCCTTGCACGATGCCAAACAAGGCGTTCGGGTTTTGCAGCCGCTCGAACTCGGCTTTCGAGCGCCGTGCCCAGCGCAGGCTCAGCTCCATGCTGGCGCGGGCCTCGGCCTCGGTCGTTATGTGGCCGCTGCCGCCCTTGGTTGCGCCCTCACCCTGCCAGTAGGGCGTGCATTCGTCAAATTGCATTGCGATGTCGCTGTCGAGCACGGTCTGGATCTGCATGCTCACCTCGGGCGATAGGAACAGCTTGTCGCCATTGACCGGGCTGGCAAACTGCACCCCCTGCTCGCTGATCTTGCGCATCGCCCCCAAGCTCCAGACTTGGAAACCGCCCGAATCGGTCAGGATCGGCGCGGGCCAGTTCTCGAAGCGGTGCAGGCCGCCAAAAGTCTGCACCACCTCCAGCCCCGGGCGCAGCCAGAGGTGAAAGGTGTTGCCCAAAATGATTTCTGCCCCCATCTGCTGCAGGCTCTGTGGCAGCACCCCCTTGACGGTGCCGTAGGTGCCCACCGGCATAAAAATCGGGGTTTGCACCACGCCGTGGCGCAGGGTAAGGCGGCCACGGCGCGCGTGGCTGGCGGGGTCGGTGGCAAGGCGTTCAAACTGCAGCATGGGCGCGATTGTCGCCCAGCCGAGCGCATTGGGTTTCCACCCAATCATCCAATTGAGCGCTCGGCAAGCTATGCTGTGATGGCGCGCATCCAACCCATCTGGTCTTATGAACGATCTGCACCCGTCGGCAGCCGCTTGGCTAGAAAACCACACCTTCGACGAACTCGCGCTCGGCCAGAGTGCGCGCCTGCTGCGCACCCTGACGCTGCAAGACATCCAGGCCTTCGCCGCCGTCTCGGGCGACACCAATCCCACGCACCTCGACCCCCAATACTCGGCCGACACCCGTTTGCACGGTGTGGTCGGGCACGGCATGTGGGGCGGGGCGCTGATTTCGGCGCTGCTGGGCACCCAGTTTCCGGGGCCGGGAACCATCTACCTCGAGCAGCAACTCACCTTCCTGCAACCGGTGCACATCGGTGACACGCTGGAGGTGCTGCTCACGGTTGCCTCCAAAGACGAAGCCAAAAAGCGCGTTGAGCTCGACTGCACGGCCATCAACCAGCACGGGGTGCGGGTGTTGCAGGGGCTGGCGCGGGTGCTGGCCCCGGCGCTGAAGCTGCGCCTGCGTCGGCCCGATCTGCCGCGCCTGCAGTTGTCCGACCCCGAAGCGCGCTTGCGCGAGCTGCTGGCGCTGGGCCGAGGCATGTCCCCAGCGCGCTGCGCCGTGGTGCATCCCTGCGACGCCGGTTCGCTGCAAGGAGCAGTGGATGCGGCGCTGGCCGGTTTGATCATCCCGGTGCTGATCGGGCCCGAGCAGCGGCTGCGGCGCGTGGCTGCCGAAGCCGGGCTGGACTTGTCGCCGTTCCAGATCGTTCCCGCCGCGCACAGCCACGAAGCGGCCGAGATCGCGACCGACCTGGCCGCCAAGGGCGAAGTCGAGATGCTCATGAAAGGCAGCCTGCACACCGACGAGCTGATCGCGGCCGTGTTGCAGCGCAAAGAGTTGCGCACCGGGCGGCGCATGTCGCACGTGTTTCGCTTCGATGTGCCGCTCTACAGCAAGCCGCTGCTCATCACCGACGCCGCGCTCAACATCCGCCCCAGCCTGAGCGAGAAGGTCGATATCGTGCAAAACGCGATCGACTTTGCGCGCATCCTGGGCGTGGAGCAGCCACGGGTGGCGATCTTGTCGGCGGTCGAGACCGTCA
>Ga0207950_100039_pt1 | contig 70076 bp, 61 predicted proteins | sample Subbio11_8B_AprC_FD_184814 | JGI IMG/M metagenome (GOLD analysis project Ga0207950, IMG submission 184814) | Serpentinite rock and fluid subsurface biosphere microbial communities from McLaughlin Reserve, California, USA - CR11_8B_AprC (SPAdes) | ecosystem: Environmental > Terrestrial > Deep... | reverse complement strand
TTCGTTCATGTCGATCACCATGGCTGTGATGATCGACCCGGCCTGCCAGCCGACGGCCCCCTCCAGGCTCACACCTCGTTGGAATCAGGGACGGGCGTCCAGGCTCATACCTCGTTGGACAAGACTGGTGCTTGCGCGACCACCGCCTACCTGACAGGATGGCCGGGAGCGCCGGCCGCTGTCGACGGCGGATGCACTCTGATGAACATTGCCTCCAAGGAATCACCATGACACGCTGGAAGCTGATCGCCACCGCTGCGCTGGCGCTGCAACTGCTCGCTGCACCGCCGAGCCTGCGGGCCCATGCGCAGCCCGAAGGCTCGTACCCCGAACACGGCGCAGTCCTCGACCAGCGTCCGACGCGCATCGCGATCTGGTTCGACCACCCGATGCGGCTGACGCTGTTCGAGCTGCGCGGGCCCGCCGGCGTCGTCGCGCTCAGCGCACGACCCGGCGCGACCGCGGTCAGCCGCTTCGAAGCGGTGCCGGCCGCGCCGATGCCGCCCGGGCGCTACACCGTGCGCTGGCGCGGCCTGGCGCCCGACGGTCACGTGATGGCCGACGATTTCGACTTCACGCTGCGCTGAGCACAGCGGCGCTTGCCATGCTCGAAGTCGTCGCCGGCCTCGACGCCTGGGCTTGGCTGCTGGTGCTGGCCACCGCCGGCCTGTACGCCAGCACACTGGTCGCCGCCGGCGCCAGCCTGTTCCGACTGGTCTTCGTCGACCCCGCCTTGCCCGGACACCGCACCGGCTGCCGGGCGACGATCGCCGTGGCGGCCTGGCTGGCGATCGCGCTGGCGCTGCTGCTGGCGCCGCTGCAGGCCGGCCACCTCGCCGGCGGCACGCTGGCCGGCGCCGTCGACCCGGTGCTGCTGGCCGCCGTCGTCGAGACCGGCCAGGGCCCGCGCATCGCGCTGCTGCTCGGCGGCCTGCTGCTGCTGCACGGCATGCTCGCCGGGCCCGCCCACGCGCGCCTGGGCCAGGCCGCCGGCGCCCTCGGCGTGGCCCTGATCGTGGCCTCCTACACCCAGGTCGGGCACACGGTCAGCGGCGAGCCGCGCTGGTTGCTGGCCGGCCTGCTCGCGCTGCACCTGAGCGCCGTCGCATTCTGGGCCGGCGCGCTGATCCCGCTGTACCGGATCGTCGGCGATCCGGCCGCACCGCAGCAGACCGCGCGCACGCTGCTGCGCTTCGGCCAGGTCGCCACCGGCGTCGTCGCCGGCCTGGTCGCCGCGGCGGCCGCGCTGGCGTGGCTGCTGCTGGGGGGCTGGCCGGCCTGGCCGCCGGGCGCCTACGCGCAGGCCCTCGGGCTCAAGCTGGGCCTGCTGCTGCTGCTGCTGGTTTGCGCCGCAGCCAACCGCTGGTGGCTGGTGCCCGCATTCCAGCGCGCCCAACCCGGCGCCGGGCGGCGCTTGCGCGCGAGCATCGCGCTCGAGGCGCTGCTGGTGCTTGGCATCCTGCTCGTGACGGCCTTGCTGACGACGACCCTGCCGCCGCGCTGAGCCCCGCACGGCGACATGGTGCGATTCTCGGCCCGTCACCGTGCAGGCCGTGTGGGGGTTTGCCTTGCGGCGCCTCGCCGCGTCGGCGCGCGACCGGCCCGTACAATCCGCCCATGTCCGATCTGACCAGCCAGCGCCCGACCCGCGTCCGCGTCGACCTGGGTGCCCTCGCCCACAACCTCCAGGCGATCCGCGCCCGCGTCGGCGTGCCGGTGATGGCGATCATCAAGGCCAACGCCTACGGCCACGGGCTGGTCCCTGTGGCGCGCCACCTCGAGGCCTGCGGCGTCGACCAGCTCGGCGTGGCCTTCGTCGAGGAAGGGGTGGCGCTGCGCCGTGCCGGCGTGCGGACGCCGATCCTCGTGATGGGGGGCGTCTATGGCCGCCAGCTCGGCGAGTTCATCGCGCACGACCTCGAGATCACGGTGTCGTCGATCGACAAGCTGCGATTGGCCGAGGCCGCGGCCGAGTCGCTGGGCCGCAAGGCCGTGGTGCACCTGAAGATCGACACCGGCATGAACCGCATCGGCGTGCAGAGCGATCGCTGCGCGCCCTTCCTCGAGGCCGCGCTGGCCTCGCGCTGGTGCACGGTCAAGGGCCTGTACTCGCATCTCGCCTGCGCCGACGACCCCGCTCACCCGATGACCGCGCTGCAGCGCGAGCGCTTCCTCGAGGCCTGCGCCGAGGCCGAGCGGATCAGCGCGCGGCTCGGCGTGCCGATGCCGATCCGGCACCTCGCCAACTCGGGGGGCGTGCTGCACTTCCCGGACACCTGGCTCGACATGGTCCGCCCCGGCATCGCGCTCTACGGCACCCTGCCCGACCCGGCCTCGCGCGACACGGTGGGCCTGAAACCCGTGCTCTCGCTGACCTCGCGCGTCGTCTACTTCAAGGTCGTGCGCGCCGGTGCCACCGTCAGCTACGGCGCCACCTGGACGGCAGCCACCGACACCCGCGTCGTCACCATCCCGATCGGCTACGGCGACGGCTGGCCGCGTGCCCTGTCATCGAAAGGCGAGGTGCTGGTGCGCGGTGGCCGACGGCCCATCGTCGGGCGCATCTGCATGGACCAGTTCATGGTCGATCTCGGAGCCAGCGGCACGGCCTACAACGAGGACGAGGTGGTGCTGATCGGCCGGCAGGGCGACCAGGCGATCAGCGTCGAGGCGGTGGCCGCGGCCGCCGGCACCATCCCCTACGAGATCCTGACCGGCCTGAACGAACGCATCCCGCGCGAATACCGGATCGACTGAAGGCCGGCCGGGGCCGGCGCGCCCCGCTCAGCCCCCGCCGCGCTCGAAACTGCCCACGGCATCGCGCGCCAGGTTGTCGAAGCGCGTGTACTCGCCGAAGAACTTGAGCTTGACCGTGCCGGTGGCGCCGTTGCGGTGCTTGCTGATGATGATCTCGGCCAGGCCCTTGTCGGTGCTGTCCTTGTGGTAGTACTCGTCGCGGTAGATGAACACGATGATGTCGGCGTCCTGCTCGATAGCACCCGATTCGCGCAGGTCCGACATGACCGGCCGTTTGTCGGTGCGCGATTCGAGGCCGCGGTTCAACTGCGAGAGCGCGATCACCGGCACGTTCAGCTCCTTGGCCATGGCCTTGAGCGAGCGGCTGATCTCGGAGATCTCGGTGGCGCGGTTCTCGCTGTTGCCCGGCACCTGCATCAGCTGCAGGTAGTCGACCACGATCAGGCCGAGGTCGTGCTCGCGCTTGAGCCTGCGCGCCTTCGACAGCAGCTTGGCCGGCGACAGGGCCGGCTCGTCGTCGATGAAGATCCGGGCTTCGGCCAGCATCTTCATGGCCGAGGTGACCCGTGGCCAGTCCTCGTCCTCCAACTGGCCGGTCTTGAGCCGGCCGGCATTGATCCGGCCGAACGAAGAGATCAGACGGAAGGCGAGCTGGTTGGCCGACATCTCCATCGAGAACACCACCACCGCCTTCTTGCTCTTCAGTGCCGCGTACTCGGCCATGTTGAGCGCCAGGGTGGTCTTGCCCATCGCCGGACGCGCCGCCAGCACGATCAGGTCGGAGGGTTGCAGGCCGGCGGTCATCTCGTCGAAGTCGTGGAAGCCGGTCGGCAGGCCGGTGACCGTGCCCTGCGACTCGTAGCGCACCTGCAGGATCTCGAAGGCCTCCTTCACCGCGTCCTTGAGCGGCACGATGTCCCTGCGGCCGCTGCGGTTCTGGTCGGCGATCCGGAACACCCGCTGTTCGGCCTCGGCGAGCAGATCGGGGGTCTCGCGGTCGCCGGGGGCGAAGCCGTCCTCGGTGATCTGGGTACCGACCTCGATCAGGCTGCGCAGTACCGATTTGTCGCGAACGATCTCGGCGTAAGTACGGATGTTCGCGGCGGAGGGCGTGGTCTGCACCAGCTCGACGAGGTAGGCGGTGCCACCGACCTGCTCGCCCAAGGCATGGGCATCGAACCAGTCGCCCAGGGTAACGGCATCGAAGGGCTTGTTCTTCTCCGCCAGCTCGCTCACCGCCTTGAAGATCAGCTGGTGGTCGCGGCGGTAGAAGTCGCGATAGTCGAGCAGGTCGAGGATCCGGTCGAGGGCCTGCGGATCGAGCATCAGGCCGCCCAGCACGGCCTGCTCGGCATCGATGGAGTGCGGCGGCACACGCAGGGCTTCGATGCGGGCATCGAGCGGCGGACGGGAGGGCAATCGTGCGGCCATATCGGAGGGTCGGGGTCAGCTCGCGGTCCACGCGGCCCGACAGCTTAGGTGCGGAGCCGCTGCGGGGGTTGCAGACAAGTCTGTGGATAAGCCGTGGGTATCAGACCGCGTGGCGGTCTCACCGTCTGCGACGCCGCCCCAACGGTGTGTGGTGATCCGCACCAACGACAACGGGCGCCTCGCGGCGCCCGTTGTGGCCGATGCAAGGCGGATGGATCAGGCTTCGGCCTTGACCTGCACCTTGACGGTGGCTTCGACCTCGGCGTGCAGGTGCACGGTGACCTCGTATTCACCCAGCGCGCGGATCGGGGCGGTCAGCAGGATCTCGGCCTTCTGCACCGGGTGGCCTGCGGCGCTGAGCGCCTCGGCGATGTCGCGGGCGGTCACCGAGCCGTAGAGCTTGCCTTCCGGCGAAGCGTTGGCGGCGAGGGTGACGGCCACGCCATCGAGCCGGGCCTTGCGGCCTTCGGCACCCGAGAGCAGGGCCTTGGCCTTGGCCTCGTACTCGGCGCGCCTGGCCTCGAAAGCGGCGATGTTGGCGGCCGTGGCCGGCACCGCCTTGCCGTAGGGGATGAGGTAATTGCGGCCGTAGCCCGGCTTGACCCGGACCTTGTCGCCGAGGCCGCCCAGATTGACGACCTTCTGCAGGAGAATCAGTTCCATGTTCGTTCCTCAGGCCATCAGTTGCGGTGGCTGTCGCTGTAGGGCAACAGGGCCAGGAAGCGCGCGCGCTTGACCGCGGAGGCGAGCTGGCGCTGGTACTTCGACTTGGTGCCGGTGATGCGGGCCGGGACGATCTTGCCGGTCTCGGTCAGGTACTGGCGCAGGGTGTTGAGGTCCTTGTAATCGACCTCGGTGATGCCCTCGGCGGTGAACTTGCAGAACTTCCGGCGGCGGAAGAACTTCGAGGCACCGTCGCTGCGGCCCTTGTTGCGGGGGGTCTTGGGCTTCATCACGCGGCCTCCACGGTGTCAGTCTCGCCAGCGGCTTCACCGCTGCCTTCGGCATCTTCATCGCGGCGGCGACGCTCGCCACGCTCGGACTTCTCGTCCTTGCTCTTCAGGATGGCCGAGGGCTCGGTCACCGCGCCGTCGCGGGCCACCACCAGATGGCGCAGCACCGCGTCGTTGAAGCGGAAGCTGTCGACCAGCTCGTTCAGGGTGGCCTGACCGCACTCGATGTTGAACATCGCGTAGTGGGCCTTGACCAGGTTGTTGATCGGGTAGGCGAGCTGGCGGCGGCCCCAGTCCTCCAGGCGGTGGATGGCACCGCCGGCGGCCTCGATCGACGCCTTGTAGCGTTCGATCATGGCCGGAACCTGCTCGCTCTGGTCCGGGTGGACCATGAAGACGATTTCGTAGTGGCGCATGGATGTCTCTCTTGCGGATGGCGGCCGAGTAGGCCGGTCAGCCCCCGGCGCGCGGCCGTGGGGCAAGGGCTGCCTTGGAAGGCAGCCCGCAATCATGCCGGGGAAAGCCCCGGCAATCAAGCAATTCGGCGAATTCTATGGAGGCCGGGCCAGCCGGGCCGGCAGGAATCGCCGCGTATCGGGCGAACCTCAGGCCGGCAGATCGTCGCGGGTGGTGAAGCTCTCACCGCAGCCGCATTCGCCCTTGAGCTGCGGGTTGCGGAAAACGAAGGTCTGGTTCAGACCCCGCTGCACGAAATCGATTTCGGTGCCATCGACATGCGGCAGGCTGGCCGGATCGACCAGCACCCGCACGCCGTGCTGCTCGAAGGCCAGGTCATCGTCGCGGGTTTCGGTGGCCACATCGATGTGGTAGGCGAAGCCCGAACAGCCGCTCTTGCGGACGCCAAAACGCAGACCGGCAGCCTCCGGTTGGGCGGCGATGTACTGGTGGGCACGTTGGGCGGCGGCGGGGGTCAGGGTGACGGCCATGGCGGTACGCGGGCAAAAAACACAGCACTAGTGTACGCCGCTGCCGACCCTGCCATCGAAAGGCTGCGTGAACCGCGGGGCACAGGCTATCCTCGGCGGCCCGCACCGCCCTTCTCCCCCGCCCGCGCATCCATGAGCTCCGTCAGCATCCAACAGGCCCTCGCCGGCCAGCCCGCACCCGGCAGCACCGTCACCGTGAAAGGCTGGGTGCGCACCCGCCGCGATTCCAAGGCCGGCTTGAGCTTCGTGAATGTCTCGGACGGCTCCTGCTTCGCGCCGATCCAGCTCGTCTGCACCGCTGAGCTGCCCAATTACGCGACCGAAGTGACGAAGCTGAGTGCCGGCTGCTCGCTCATCGCCACCGGCACCCTGGTGCCCTCGCAGGGCCAGGGCCAGCGCTTCGAAATCCAGGCAACGAATGTCGAAGTGATCGGCTGGGTGGACGACCCCGAGACTTACCCGATCCAACCGAAAGCCCACTCGCTGGAGTTCCTGCGCGAGGTGGCGCATCTGCGCCCGCGCACCAACCTGTTCGGCGCGGTCACCCGCATCCGTCATTGCTTGGCCCAGGCCATCCATCGCTTCTTCCACGAGGACGGCTTCTTCTGGATCAACACGCCGATCATCTCGACCTCGGACGCCGAAGGCGCCGGCCAGATGTTCCGCATCTCCACGCTCGACTTCGCCAACCTGCCGCGCAAAGCCGACGGCAGCGTCGATTTCAGCCGCGACTTCTTCGGCAAGGAGGCCTTCCTCACCGTCTCCGGCCAGCTCAACGTCGAGGGCTATTGCCTCGCGCTTTCCAAGGTCTACACCTTCGGCCCGACCTTCCGCGCCGAGAACTCGAACACCGCCCGGCATCTGGCCGAGTTCTGGATGGTCGAGCCGGAGATCGCCTTCGCCAACCTCGCCGACAATGCCCAGCTTGCCGAACGCTTCCTCAAGTACGTCTTCAAGGCGGTGCTGGAGGAACGCATGGACGATATGGCCTTCATCGCCGAACGCGTGCAGAAGGACGCCATCACCCGCCTGCACACCTTTATCGATGCGCCCTTTGAGCGCATCGACTACAGCGAAGCGATCGAGCTGCTGCAGAAGTCAGGCCGTCGCTTCGACTTCCCCGTTGAATGGGGGCTCGACCTGCAGACCGAGCACGAGCGCTGGCTGACCGAGGAACACATCGGCCGGCCGGTGGTGGTGATGAACTACCCCGAGCACATCAAGGCGTTCTATATGCGTCTGAACGATGACGGTCGCACCGTCGCCGCGATGGACGTGCTGGCTCCAGGCATCGGCGAGATCATCGGCGGCGCGCAGCGCGAGGAGCGGCTTGACGTGCTCGACGCCCGCATGCGCCAGTTCGGCCTCGATCCAGCCCACTACGGGTGGTACCGCGATTTCCGCCGCTACGGCACGGTGCCGCACGCCGGCTTCGGTCTCGGCTTCGAGCGGCTGGTGGTCTACACCTGCGGGCTTTCGAACATCCGCGACGCCATCCCCTACCCGCGCGCGCCTGGCCTCGCCACCTTCTAAGGAGACGTGTATGGAAGATTTCCTGTTGTTTTTAATGCTGGGCGTGGGTGGTTCGGCGATGCCGGCGCACATCGGTTTCAATCTGCTGGCACGGCACCATCATCGTGACCGCGGTTGGCCGATGCCGGAAAACCCGCATTTCTGGAACTACAGCTGGTTCCTGATGTGCCGACGCTGGGTGCCGTTCGCTGACCGCGACATGCGATTCTTCGCGTTCTGGGGCATGCTGAGTGGCTGGATCGCAAGCCTGTCGTTGACGGCGACAGCGATCATGATCATTTTCCGCGATTGATCCTCCAGCACCTTGCAAGCGAGGCGGACATGAACAGTGGCATCGAAAGCGATTACGACGGCGAGGCCGATGACCGCAGTCCGGTCGTCGCCACTGCGTGGTGGGTGACCTGCCCAGTGCGGATGCTGGTCTGGGCGCGGCTGCAGGTGCGCGAATCCGGCGTGGCCGAAGTGCTCGACTGCGACGGTCAGGTGCTGGTCTACGACAGCGAGGATTCGGCCCGCGCCGCCTTGATGGACGCCGAATTCCGCGCCTTCGATGGCCTCGACGAAGACGATGTGGCCGACTGGGGCCTGCTGCTCGACGAACTGCTGCCGCCCGAGGGCGAGCACGACGACGACCTGGTGCCGCAGATGATGCGTGCCCTCGAAGTGCCACGCGGCTGAGGGCCGATCCCCGCAAGGAGCCCACCGCGCCATGGATGCCCCAAACCGCCGCGACAACGAACGCCTGCTGTTCGCCGCCGAGGTGCTGATCGCCCGCGAGGATCGCGGCTGGCGCAGTGCCGTGCTCGACCTCTCCGGTGGCGGTTGCGCCCTGCTTCGCCCTGGCCATTTCGACCTGCACCTGGGCGCGGTGGTGACCATCCATTTCATCGCCGGCAACGGGCCGGGACCGGCGGTGGGTGCACGGCTGGCCCGGATCGGCCCGCGTGACCTCGGCTTTGAATACCACGAACCGCAGGCGATCCCGCCCCGACTCGCCGGAACCGCCACACCGTCTGGCTAAGTCGTCCAGGCCTCTGTCCGTCCGTCGTCGCAGCCGCTAGGCTTGCAGGCCCGCACGACACGCGCAGCAGCCCGGACGCCATGCTCGGCCACGCTTTCCCTCTTGCCGCCTGGATCGACAACCACCGGCACCTGCTGAAGCCGCCGGTCGGCAACACCTGCATCGTCAACGGCGATTACATCGTCATGGTGGTGGGCGGGCCCAATGCCCGCGACGATTTCCACATCGAGGACGGCCCCGAGTGGTTCCACCAGATCGAGGGCGAGATGGTGCTGCGTGTCCAGGAGGATGGCCGCGTCCGCGACATTCCCATCCGCGCCGGCGAGTGCTTCTACCTGCCGCCCCGGGTGCCGCATTCACCGCAGCGCCCGGCCGGTTCGGTCGGTCTGGTGATCGAGCGCCGCCGTCTGCCGGGTGAACTCGATGGCCTGCGCTGGTACTGCCGACAGTGCAATGCGCCGGTGCACGAGGTGTTCTTCGCCCTCACCGACATTGAAAACCAGTTCCAGCCGATCTTCGAGCACTACCGCAGCGACCCGGTGCTGCGCAGCTGTCGGCACTGCGGTTTCGTCAATCCGGCCGGGCCGCACTGAGGCATGGGCATGGCCTCCGATCTTGACCACGACGCCTGGGCGCTGGACCGTGATGCCGCCGACCCTCTGGCCGGCTTCCGCGCCGAGTTCCTGATTCCCCAGCACGCCGGCCGTGACCTGCATTACTTCGTCGGCAATTCCTTGGGTCTGCAACCACGGTCCGCTGCCGCCGCGGTGGCCGAGGAGCTCGAACGCTGGGGCCGACAGGCCGTGGAAGGGCATTTCCAGGGCGAGCGGCCCTGGATGCACTACCACGCCACGCTGCGCGAGCCGATGGCGCGGGTGGTGGGGGCATTGCCGCAGGAAGTGGTGGTGATGAACACGCTCAGCGTCAACCTGCACCTGCTGATGGCGAGTTTCTACCGCCCCCGCCGCGAGCGGGCCGCGATCCTGATCGAAGCCGGGGCTTTTCCCTCCGACCGCCATGCGGTGGTCTCGCAGATCCGTTTCCACGGTTTCGACCCGGCCACCGAGCTGATCGAACTGGAGGCCGATGGCCCCAACGGCCACATCAGCCTCGCCGCCATCGAGCGCGTGCTGGCCGAGCAGGGCCATCGCATCGCGCTGGTGCTCTGGCCGGGCGTGCAATACCGCAGCGGCCAGGCTTTCGACCTTGCGGCGATCACCCGGCTTGCCCATGCCCGGGGTTGCGCGGTGGGCTTCGACCTCGCCCATGCCGCCGGCAACCTGCCCTTGGCCCTGCACGACAGTGGTGCCGATTTCGCCGCCTGGTGCACCTACAAGTACCTCAACAGCGGCCCCGGCGCGGTGGCTGCCGCCTTCGTCCACGAACGCCACGCCCGGCGCCCCGACCTGCCGCGACTGGCCGGCTGGTGGGGCCATCGTAAGGCGACGCGCTTTTTGATGGGCCCGGAGTTCGAGCCCGAGGACGGCGCCGACGGCTGGCAATTGAGCAATCCACCGATCCTCGCGATGGCACCGATCCGCGCCTCGCTCGCCCTGTTCGATGCGGCCACCCTGCCGACGCTGCGGGAAAAATCGCTGACCCTCACCGGCTGCCTCGAAAGCCTGATCAACAAGCATCTCGGTGCCGTGCTGGACATCCTCACCCCCGCCGATCCGCAGCAACGCGGTGCGCAACTTTCGCTGCGGGTGCGCGGCGGTCGCGAGCATGGCCGCGCCCTGTTCGAACACCTCGCCGCCGAAGGTGTGCTTGGCGATTGGCGCGAACCCGACGTCATTCGTATCAGCCCGGCCCCGCTCTACAACCGCTTCACCGACCTGCTGGCTTTCGCGCGCAGCGTCAGGGCCTGGAGCCTGCGGCCATGAACCGCTCGCACCTGATCATCGGCGGTGGGCTTTCCGGCGCCCTGCTCGCCCTGCGGTTGGCACGCCGGGGCCATCGCGTCGATGTGTTCGAGCGCCGTGCCGACCAGCGCATCAGAGGCTACGAGGGCGGACGGTCGATCAATCTCGCCCTCGCCCGTCGTGGCCTCGCCGTGCTGGAGGCCAGTGGCCTCGGTCCGACGGTGCTGGAACGTTCCGTGGCCATGCGCGGCCGACAGGTGCATCCGGTAGGCGGACCGGCCAACTTCCTGCCCTACAGCAACGAGGTCTCCGACTGCATCTGGTCGGTGCACCGCGGCCGGCTCAACCACCTGCTGCTCGATGCCGCCGAGGCGGCCGGGGCGCGCATCCATTTTCTCCACCGGCTCGGGCTGGTCGATTTTGCCGCCCGGCGTGCCGAGATCATCGACGAACGCGACCGCTGCAGCCGGTGGATCGATTTCAGCACCCTGCTCGGCTGCGATGGCGCCGGCAGTGCGCTGCGCAATGCCATGCAAGGCCATGCCGACCTGCACCCGGAAGTGGCGCCGCTGGAGCACGGCTACAAGGAGCTGGAGATCCCGCCGGCCGCCGGCGGCGGCTTCCGTATCGAGCGCGAGGCTCTGCACATCTGGCCGCGTGGCGGCTACATGTTGATCGCCCTGCCCAACACCGAGGGCACTTTCACCGTCACGCTGTTCTTGCCGCACAAGGGTGTCGCGCCTTGTTTCGAGGCGCTCGAAGGGGTGGCCGAGGCACGGGCATTCTTCGCCGGCACCTTCCCCGACGCTCTGGCGCTGATGCCGGATTTCGCCGCCGACTGGGCCCGCCACCCGACCAGCAGCCTCGCCACCCTGCGCCTGCGCCACTGGCATCTGGACGGCCGCGCCGTGCTGCTCGGCGATGCCGCCCACGCCATGCTGCCCTTCCACGGCCAGGGCATGAACTGCGCTTTCGAGGATGTCGCCGCGCTCGACCGCCTGCTGGCCGAACACGCCGATCCCGCCGAGGCCTTCGCGGCCTTCGAGCTCGAACGCAAGCCCCACGCCGAGGCGATCCAGACCATGGCGCTGGAGAACTACCACGAGATGCGCGATGCCGTGGACGACCCGAACTGGCGTCTGCAGCGCGAACTCGAGCTGCAACTGGCCGCACGCCATCCGCAACGTTTCGTGCCGCGCTACACCCTGGTCAGCTTCCGACGCACGCCCTACGCCCTGGCCCTGGAGCGCGGGCGCTGGCAACGGACGCTGCTCAACGAGGCCACGGCGGGCCGGCACAGCCTCGAGGGCCTCGATCTCTGCGCGCTCGATGCGCGGATCGAAGCCGAGCTGCCCCTCCTGCCCGCCGAGTCGACCTGAGCAGGCCACAGGCGCATGGGTTTTCTCTGGTACGACCTCGAAACCTTCGGCCGCGATCCGCGCCGTTCACGCATCGCCCAGTTCGCCGCGATCCGCACCGATGAAGCACTCGTCGAGTGCGATGAACCCGTCTCGCTGTTCTGCAAGCCCGCCAACGATCTGTTGCCTTCGCCGATGGCGGCACTGATCACCGGCATCAGCCCGCAACGGGCCGAGCAGGAGGGTCTGGGCGAGGCCTTGTTCATGGCCCGGGTGCACGAGCTGATGCGCGTTCCGGGCACCTGCAGCGTGGGCTACAACAGCCTGCGCTTCGATGACGAGTTCATCCGCTTCGGGCTTTACCGCAATTTTTTCGACCCCTACGAGCGCGAATGGCGCGACGGCAACAGCCGATGGGACCTGATCGATGTGCTGCGCCTGGCCCATGCCCTGCGGCCCGAGGGCCTGGTCTGGCCCCGACGCGAGGACGGCGCCACCCGTTTCCGGCTGGAGGATCTCGCCACCAGTAACGGTGTGCGCGAGGGCGAGGCCCACGAAGCCCTGAGCGATGTGCGGGCTCTGCTCGGCCTGGCTCGTCGGCTGCGCGGGGCGCAACCGAAGTTCTGGGATTACGTCCTGCCCCTGCGCAGCAAACGGCATGTGCTGTCTTTGCTCGACATCGCCGGCCATAGCCCGGTGTTCCACGTCTCCGGTCGCCTGCCGGCGGCGCGGCGGCACGCCGGCCTGATGGCGCCTCTGGGCCGCGATCCGATCATCGAGAACCGGGTGGTGCTCTACGACCTCGCCGTCGATCCGGCCCACTTCGATGGCCTCACGGCCGACGAACTGCACGATCGCCTGTTCACCCGTCGCGAGGATCTGCCCGACGGGCTCCTCCGGCTGCCGATCAAGCGCATCGAAGCCAACCGCTGCCCGATGCTGCTGCCGCTCGGCCATTTGCGCGACAGTGAACTGGACACGCTCGGACTCGACCGCCATCTGGCCGAACGCCATGCCCGGGCGCTGCGGGAACGGCCGGATTTCGTCGCCGCCTGCACGGCGTTGCTCACGGCCCCGCACTCGGGCGAGGCCGAGGACCCGGACGCTGCCCTGTACGCCGGTTTCGTGCCGGACGCCGACCGGCGCCGATTCGCCCAGGTGCGCAGCATGTCGGCCCGGGCCCTGCCGGCACTCGCCGCGCAATTCAGCGATGCACGCTACCGCGAATTGCTGTTCCGCTACCAGGCGCGCAACTGGCCGGAGAGTCTGGACCCGCACCAGGCCGAGGCCTGGGACGACTACCGCCGCCGCCGCTTCGCGCCCGGCAGCCGCCTGGGCGAACTCGATGCAACAAGCTTCTTCGAGGAACTGCAGGCCGCCCGCAGCCGCGATGCCGAAGGCCGCGCCACCGCCTTGCTCGATGCGGTGGAGGCCTGGGGCCGCGCCCGCCTGAGCGAGGTCGGCCTCGGCTGAAGCGCCGCCCTACTCGCCGGCCGGCGCATCCAGCCGGGTCACCGGCAGGGTTTCGGCCAGACGGGTGGCGGCGGCGACACGCCGCGCCGGCAGCATGTGCATCACCAGATCGGCGAGATCGAGGCCCAGGCCGCGGCCCTGCGCACGGCTCATGGCGGCAAGATCGATGTCGACAAAGCCCATCGGCAGGCCGGCAGCGTCGAAGGCCAGCCCCGGCATGCCGTCGACCAGCAGGGTGCGGCGGGGCACGCGGGTTTCGCCCAGCACCATACCCGGCCGCACCACCGGTACCGCGCCCCATTCGTCGGAGGTGCGCAGCAGGGTGTAGAAACGCCGCCCCGGCACGGGTTCGGCGACTTCATTGAAATCGATGAAGGGCAGCCCGGAGGCCTCGCGCACCCGCAACCAGGCCAGACCCAGCTCGCTGTCGCGGGTGACCAGATCGGCATCGCGCCACTCGTCGCTGCCGGGCAGACGCACACGGAAGCCGCTGGAGCGCGCCTCGGCACCGGCACCCGGTGGCGCCCTGCCCAAGGCCGAGAGGTCCAGGCTGATCGCCCGCGCCGGCACCAGCACCAGGCCATCGGCACTGACCAGCACACCTTGGGTGCGGTCCTCGTTGCGCTGTTCCTGCCCGCCGGCGGTGAGGGTGATGACGTAGCGCACCGGCACCACCGCCTTGGCGCGCTGCTCGACCAGGATGCGGTAGGTCGCGGTGAAATCGCCGCGCTCCAAAGTCTGGTTGGCCAGGGCGGAGGGCGTTGCGCCGCCCATCGTTGTCAACAGCATGAGGAGCATGACCCGGACCAGAGCATTCGAGCGATTCATCCGGCGGTCTCCTGGAGCCAGTGGCGTTCGAGTTGAAGGATGCGCGCCTCGCCTTGGCGCAGGATGGTGACCGGAATACGCGCCGGACCCTGTTCATCGGCCAGTGTTTCAAGGGCCGGGGCGACGCTGTCCAGATCCTCGACCCGCCGATCGCCGATGCGGACGATGACGTCGCCGGCGCGCAGGTGGGCGAGACCGGCAGGGCCACCCGGCTCCACCGCTTGGACCAGCACGCCGGCCTGATCAAGTGGCAGATCGCGTTCAACGCGATCGAAGAAGCCGAGTTCCCGCAACTGCGTCCGCAGGCGACGCTGTTCCATTGAGCGCAAGGCGGCGGCCGGCAAGGGGGCGGCGACCAAGGTGGCGCGCCAGGCCTTCGGGCTGCCGTTGCGATAGCCGGTGAAGCGGACCCGCTGCCCGATCTCGAACTCGCGCACCCGCTGCGCGAACAGCTCGGCACGAAGGTCGTTGAGTGCCGGCAGTGCTTCGCCCTCGAGCGCCACCAGAAGATCGCCGACCTGCACCCCGGCGCTTGCCAGCGGGCTGCCGGGGTAGAGCCGGGTCACCCGGAAACCGGCCGATGGCAGGCCCAGCGGGGTCGCCAGCGAAGGCGGCACCGGCTGCACCTCGATGCCGGCCCAGGCCTTCGGCAGCTCGGGCAGGGGCTCGCGGTGGTGATCACCCCAACTGGGGGTCAGGGCAGCGATCCGGCGTTCGCCCTGGGCCAGGAACTCCAGCACCACCGGACGTGCCGGACGCTGCGGCGTGCGCCAGGGCGAGAGATCGGCCGGACGACGCAGTGGACGGCCGTCGGCGCTGAGCAGCACAGCACCGGCCGGGATCGGCGGCCGGGCGGTGGTGGCCGGGCCGCCGGTGCGCAGGCTGCCGACCAGCAGGCCACCCTCGACCGGCAGGCGCCGGCGCTCGGCCATGGCCGGTGTCAGGGTCTGCACGACCATGCCGAACGGGGCGAAAGCCCGGGCCGGGCCGCGATCGATCGGGGCGGGCACCGGGCGCAGTTCAACCGTGCGCAGCGCCCCGCCGTCGGCCGGTGCGATCTGCAGGCGCACCGGGCGGGTTGCCGGCAACTCGGCGATGCGGCGCTGGATGGCCGGCACATCGACCGCCTGTGGGGCATGGAGCGCGAGTTCATCGAGGCGGAGCAGACGGTCGCCCGGCCGCAGCCCGGCGCGGTCGGCCACCCCGCCCTTCTGCACCGCGTTGACCAGCACGCCGGTGTCGTGGCCGGTGCCGCGCAAGGAGCGCAGGCGCAGACCAAGGCTGCTGCGCTGGACGCGGCCATGGGCGATCAGCGCCTCGGCAACGGCGCGGGCGTCATCGGCCGGGATGGCGAAGGCCAGATCACCGCCAAACAGCATGCCGCGGGTGTTGACCCCGACGATCCGGCCTCGCAGATCGACCAGCGGGCCGCCGGAATTGCCCGGCGCGATCGCGGCATCGTGCTGGATCCAGGCGTAGTAGCGGCCGGTGGGGGTGTCTTCGGCCAACTGGTCCTCGTAGTCGGCTTCATCCTCGAACAGCGACACCAGCAGGCGGCGCGGGTTGTTAACGACGCCGGCGGAAAGCGAATTGGACAGACCCCAAGGCGCACCCATCGCCACCACCGTCTCGCCGGAGGCGAGGTCGGCGTCTTCGGCGAAGCGCGCATGCGGCATCGGCAAAGGTTCGCCCTGCACGCGCAGCACGGCGATGTCGGCGGCGGTGTCCTGGCCCACCATCACCGCCTCGCGCTCGCGACCATCACCGAACACCACGCGGAAACTGCGGCCCCGGTCGGTGACGTGGGCATTGGTGATGACATGGCCCTGCGGGTCGATCACCGTGCCACTGCCGCTCGATACACTGAGTTTGGATTCGCCGTCGGCGAAGTCCTCGCGCACCACGAGAATGCTGACCACATGCGGCATCACCGCATCGCGCGCGCCGGCCAGTGTGGCGGCGTCCGGGGCCAAGTTCGAGGGCAGCACGGAAGCCCTCGGAGCCGCATCGCTGGGGGCGGCAGTCGCCCACGTGATCCCCGCCGCCCCTGCCAGCAGGCAGGCCAACACGGTGACGAGCGGACGGGGCGAGGTAGGCATGGGCATCGTTTGTCCTGTTCGACGCCGCGGGCGTCAGTCCTGCACGGTGGGAGGGAGCGTGGCGGTGCTTTCGGTGCCGGGCTCATCGGCCTCCTCGGCCGCGCCCTCGCCTTCGACCCGCTCGATCGCTTCCAGCGCGATCAGGCGCTCGCCGGCGGCGACCCGCATCAAGGTCACACCCTGGGTGTTGCGGCCGACCTGGGCGATCTCGGCGGCACGGGTACGAACCATGGTGCCCTGATCGGAGATCAACATCAGGTCATGATGCTCGGAGAGCTGCAGGGCACCCACCAGCGCGCCGTTGCGCTCGCTGGTCTGCAATGCGATCACGCCCATGGTGCCGCGGCCCTTGCGCGGGTACTCGCCAACCTCGGTGCGCTTGCCGAAGCCCTTGGTCGAGGCGGTGAGGATGTCGCCCTCGCCCTCGATCACGACCATGGCCACGACCTGCTCGCCCTCGGCCAGTTTCATGCCGCGCACGCCGGCGGCGGTGCGGCCCATGGCGCGCACTTCGTCCTCGGCGAAGCGCACGGCCTTGCCGCCGCTGGCGAACAGCATCACGTCGCGGCTGCCGTCGGTGATCTGGACATCGACCAGCGCATCGTCCGCATCGAGGTTGATGGCGATCTTGCCCTTGGCGAGGCGGAAGGCGAACTCGGAGAGCGGCGTTTTCTTGACCGTGCCCTGACGGGTGGCGAAGAAGGCGAAACGGTCCTCGCGGTACTCATGCACCGGCAGCACGGCCTGCACCTTCTCGCCCTCAGTTAGCGGGATCCAGTTGACGATCGGTCGGCCGCGGGCATTCGGGCCGGCATCGGGCAACTGGTAAACCGAGACCCAGAACACCCGGCCCGCGCTGGTGAAGGCCAGCAGGGTGTCGTGGGTGTTGACCACCCAGAGGCGCTCGATGAAATCCTCGTCCTTGACCGCCGTGGCCGAACGGCCCTTGCCGCCGCGCTTCTGTGCGCGATAGGCCGTGACCGGCTGGCGCTTGATGTAGCCGGTGTGCGAGAGCGTGACCACCACGTCTTCCGGGGTGATCAGGTCGAGGATGTCGAGGTCCTCCTCGCTGTTGCGGATCTCGGTGCGGCGCGGGTCGTTGAACTCCGCCTTGATCGCCAGCAACTCGTCGCGGATCAGCTGCAACAGCACGTCCGGGTTCTCGAGGATGTCGATGAGGCCGCGGATCGTCTCGAGCAGCGCCTTGTATTCGTCGGTCAGCTTGTCCTGCTCGAGGCCGGTGAGCTTCGAGAGGCGCATTTCCAGAATTTCTTTGGCCTGTGCCTCCGAGAGGCGGTAACCGCCCTCGACCAGCCCGTAGGCCGGCAGCAGGTCCTCGGGGCGCGAGGCTTCGGCACCTGTCGCGCCGAGCAGAGCGCTGACGAGCCCCGGCTCCCAGCTGCGGCCGAGAATGCGCTCCTTCGCCACTGCGGGGCTTTCCGAGGTCTTGATCAGCTCGATCATCTCGTCGATGTTGGCCAGCGCGACCGTCAGGCCCTCGAGGATGTGGGCGCGATCGCGGGCCTTGCGCAGCTCGAAGATGGTGCGGCGGGTGACCACCTCGCGGCGATGGCGGATGAAGGCCTCGAGGAACTGCCGGAGGTTCAGGATCTGCGGGCGGCCATCGACCAGCGCCACCATGTTGATGCCGAACACCGACTCCATCGGCGTCTGCGCGTAGAGGTTGTTCAGCACGACATCGGCCGACTCGCCGCGCTTGACCTCGATGTAGACGCGCATGCCGTCCTTGTCGGACTCGTCGCGCAGCTCGGAGATGCCCTCGAGCTTCTTCTCCTTCACCAGCTCGGCGATCTTCTCGATCAGCCGCGCCTTGTTGACCTGGTAGGGCAGTTCCGAGACGACGATCGCCTCGCGGTCATTGGCCGTGACTTCGATTCCGGCCTTGGCGCGCACACGCACCCGGCCGCGGCCGGTGTGGTAAGCCGCGTGGATGCCCACGGCACCGTTGATGATGCCGCCCGTGGGGAAATCCGGGCCCGGGATGTGCTGCATCAGATCGGCGATGCTTGCTTCCGGGTTGTTGATCAGCGCGATGGTGGCGTCGATCACCTCGCCCAGATTGTGCGGCGGGATGTTGGTCGCCATGCCCACCGCGATGCCCGCCGAACCGTTGACCAGCAGGTTCGGAAAGCGCGTCGGCATCACCGTCGGCTCGAGTTCCTTCTCGTCGTAGTTGGGCTGGAAATCGACGGTGTCCTTGTCGATGTCGGCCATCATCTGGTGCGCGATGCGCGACATCCGCGCCTCGGTGTAACGCATGGCCGCCGGGGCGTCGCCGTCGACCGAGCCGAAGTTGCCCTGGCCATCGACCAGCATGTAGCGCAGCGAGAAGGGCTGGGCCATGCGCACCAGCGTGTCGTACACCGCGGTGTCGCCGTGCGGGTGGTACTTGCCGATGACGTCGCCGACGATGCGCGCCGACTTGTAGTACGGCTTGTTGCTGTGCGCGCCGAGCTCGTCCATGGCGAACAGCACACGACGATGGACGGGTTTGAGGCCGTCCCGGACGTCGGGGAGTGCGCGGCCCACGATCACGCTCATGGCGTAATCGAGGTAGCTCCTGCGCATCTCGTCTTCGAGGTTGACCGGGATGATTTCCTTGGCGGGATCGGACATCGGACTCAACGGCAACATGAAAGGCTGGAGTGTAGCAGAGCCACGCCGTTCAGGACACCCGATCTTTCGGCAAAATCAAGGAGTTACGGCAGTTTCAAGGCCTGCAGAAAACTGCCCGCATGCGTGCCTCGTCGGGCTGCTCGATGAGGCCTTTCTCGGTCACGATCACGTCGATCAGCGAGCCCGGCGTCACATCGAACACCGGGTTCCAGGCCGCCACACCCTCGGCCACCACACGCTGGCCTCCGGCGAACAGCAGTTCGCGGGCCTCGCGCAGCTCGATCTCGATGTCATCACCGTGCGCCGTGGCCAGATCCACGGTCGAGGACGGTGCGACCACCATCACTTTGACGCCGTGGTGTTTGGCCGCGATGGCATGGGCGTAGGTGCCGATCTTGTTGGCGGTGTCGCCGTTGGCGCAGATGCGATCGGCGCCCACGATCAGCCATTGCACGGCTCCGGTTTTCATCAGGTGGGCGGCGGCCGAATCGGCGATCAGGGTGGGCGGGATGCCGTCCTGTTGCAGTTCCCAGGCGGTGAGTCGGGCGCCCTGCCCCCAGGGGCGGGTCTCGCCGGCGTAGACCTTGGCGATGCGTCCCTCGGCCACGCCGGCACGGATCACGCCGAGCGCGGTGCCGAAACCGGCGGTGGCCAGCGAGCCGGTGTTGCAGTGGGTGAGCACGCCGCTGCCCGGTGCGATCAGCGCGGCACCCAACTGGCCCATGCGGCGGTTGGCGGCAAGGTCTTCGCGGGCGATCGCGCCGGCCTCGGCAGTGATGAGGGCCAGCCAGTCCTCGCCTGCCGCGAGCAGGCTTTCGCGCATGCGACGGATCGCCCACATCAGGTTCACGGCCGTCGGCCGCGAGGCGTTCAGGGCGTCGAGCTGCGGGGCGATCTGGCGCTCGGCATCAACACCGTTAGCTGCCTGCACGCCCTGCCCGGCCAACACCACGCCCCAGGCGGCCGAAATGCCGATCGCCGGCGCACCGCGCACCGCAAGCTCGCGGATGGCCTTGGCCACATCGGTCGCGTTGTCGCAGCGCAGGTTCACCGTCTCGAACGGCAGGCGGCGCTGGTCGAGCAGCAGGAGATGATCGCCCCTCCACTGGATCGGGCGGATACGGTCGTGGCGGTTGTCGTCGAGGTCCATGCCGCTATGCTAGGCGATTGTCCGATAATGTCGCGGAAGAAGCTCACGACCATGTTCGGCCACGACGGAGGGGGCGGGTTGCCCTGAGCAGCACCCACGCCGCGACAGGCCATGAGCCCTGAGCAGAACCCACGCCGTAGCAGGCCATCGCGCCCGCAGCAGCACCCTCGCTTGGCAGGCTGGGGGCCCGCGGCGGACTCGGGCCCGCTGCTGTGCGGCAAGCAAGCCGACGGGCCGACCGAAGGGCGCATCCTTGGCGCCCTCGGTCGGTGCGCCCGTCCGGGGCGCACCCTGCGGGCCTGGCGTCTGATCACCAGATTGGCCCTCGAAATCCGCCGCCGGCCCCCAGCCTGCCTGGCGGGGTTTGCCTTGCGGGGTGCTTCGAGGCTGCGCAGTTGATGGCGGAACGCGCACGACGCTCGCCTACGCTTCGCAGCCATTTTTGGATTGCACAATTCGGCCGATGCCCGTCAACGAGCGCCGCGCCAGCGCGGCCTCGCGGACAGCGAAGCGAGCCAAGGAGGGCGAGCGGCGGCGAATGCGGAGCGGGACGCGGAGCCTGAGCCGTCGCGTCCGCAGGTCGCGCGTCGGCAGGCGCGTCAGCAAGTGCGAGGGCAGGCGCGAGGGCGTGGCCTTATTCCGCGCTCCAGCAGGCCGGGACGCTCCCGGAGCAGCACGCCCGCCGCGACAGGCATGGGGCCCGCGGCGGACTCGGGCCGGTAGTTTTACGGCAAGAAACCCGACGGGCCGACCGATGGGCACATCCTGTGCCCGCGGTCGGTGCGCCCGTCCGGGGCGCACCCTGCGGGCCTGCCGTCTGATCACCGCGCTGGCCCTCGAATTCCGCCGCAAGCTCCCCAGCCTGCCTTGCGGGGTGCTTCGCGGCCGCAGCGGTCATGAAGTGAGCAGCACGATCTTGGCTTCGCTTCGTGTCTTTCGATGGATCGCGTACTGCGGCCGATGCCTGTCAGCCAGCGCCGCGCCAGCGCGGCCTCGCGGACAGCGAAGCGAGCCAAGGAGGGCGAGCGGCGGCGAATGCGGAGCGGGACGCGGAGCCTGAGCCGTCGCGTCCGCAGGTCGCGCGACGGCAGGCGCGAGCGGAGCGAGGGTAGGCGCGAGCAGGACAAGGGCAGGCGCAAGTCCTGCCAGGTCGTCGCGTTCCGGCAGGTCCTGAACCCTGCGCGCCTCCCGTTCCGGCGTGACCCGGGGCGGCCAGCCGCTGCGACAAACCCGGTTATTTTCGGTGCCGTACACTACCCTCATGCCCACGCCGCCGAAGCGTTCCTCCGCCAGCATGGCGGGCACTGAAGCCCGTCTGCATGCCGCTTCGGTGCGTGCTGGAGCTGGTGCGGCCATCGATGTCGCCCTGCACAGCCTGCCCCTGCTTCGGCCGATCGTTCCGCCGCGCCTGCTGGCCGCCGCCGAACGCATGAAACCGATGGCCGTGCGCCGCGAACTGGTCCGCACAATCTACCGTCGGCACGGTCTGAAGGCCGCCCGCTGGGAAATCGAGAGCGTGCTTGCCGTTGCCGAGACCCAGGCCGCGCTCGACCCGCTGACCCGTCGCGACGGCCTGCGCGATCTGCTCACCGCCTGGCTGCCGGCACCACTGGTCCGCCCTTTGCTGCGTTACACCGCGCTGGAACCGCTGCTGGCTGGCACCGTGCGCGCCGTGGCCGTGACTTGGGCCACGGGACGTTACGCCGACGCCGTCTGCCGCGTGCGCAAAGCCGGCATGGACTGGCTCCCGGCACCGCTGGGCGAGGCCTTGGCGATCGCACCGGCGAACCTGCGGGCCTTCAGCGCCGAGGCGCTGGCCCTCGCCCTGCCACCGATCAGGCTGGCCAGCCGCTGGGGCGGCGAATGGCTGGGCAAGGCGCTGGCCAGTGCGGGCACGGCCGATCAGGCGCCGCCCGCCGCAGTCACCAGGCGGCGAACTCGCCCCGGCACCCGTGGGTGACCCACAAGGCGCCACGATCCAGGCCCCAGCTCCGACCCTCGCGGCAATCGCTGCGTGAGAGCTGACGATGAAGGCGGATGCTGCGGATCGGCCCGAGCGCGCAGTACTGGACCCGGTTGCCGATCGATTCGCAGCGGATCAACTGCGGCGCCGAGGCCCAACCCGAACCACGATCCCAATGCGGCGGCGGGCCAGACCAGCGCGGACCACGATCCCAGTGCGGCGGCGGGCCAGCCCAACCCGAACCACGATCCCAATGCGGCGGCGGGCCAGACCAGCGCGGGCCACCCGCTTCGAACTCGGCCCGGCAGCCTTGGCTCACCCACACGCCGCGCCGGTCCCAACCCCAGCTGTAGCCCTCGATGCAGGCCGCACGCGAGTGCTGGCGAATCAGGGCGACACCGCCACGGGTGTCGATCGGGCAATGCACCGTGCGGCGTTCGGTGCTGGCGCAATCGAGGGTCGAGCCCCCTGACCAGGCCGCCGCGACCGGCGCCAGAAACAGGGCGGCAAAAGGCAGCACGAAGCGGAGCGGCATCATCGGAACGATCCTCGGAAGACGCGGGATGCGTGCGCCCAGCATCTTTCGGTCCCGATGAATCGCCGAGCAACCCAAGGCCCCTCGGTGCCCTCCGGCCTGCGGCCGATGCCCGGCGTTCAGGCCCGGGCGAACTCGAAGGCCAGCACCTCGGCGATCCGTGGCGTCGACCCGAGCGCCATCAGCAGGCGGTCGATGCCGAGGGCGACGCCGGCGCAATCCGGCAAGCCGGGCAAGGCCGCCAGCAGGGCCTCGTCGATCGGTGGCAGCACCTCGCCACGGCGGCGACGGAGGGCGAGGTCGCGCTCGAAACGCTGACGCTGTTCGGTGGCATCGTTCAATTCGTGGTAGCCGTTGGCCAGTTCGAGCGGACCGAGGTAGAGCTCGAAACGCTCGGCCACGGGCGGCGCCCCGGCCGCAGCAGCAGGCCGGACCCGCGCCAGCGCGCATTGCGTGGCCGGCCAGTCGTGGACCACGGTGATCGCATCGGGCGCGAACGTCGGCTGCAGGCGATGCGTCATCAGCAGGTCCAGCCAATCCTCGCGTTCGAGGCCGGCGGGGTCGATGGCGATTGCACCCAACGCGGCACGCAGGCTTTCGACGTCGGCCGTGTGCGGATCAAAACCGAAGGCCTCGCGGTAGAGCGTGGCGAAATCGACCTTCCGCACCGAGCTCGGCGCGCGACCGACCAAGGCCATGGCCTCGACGACCAGAGCGATTGTCTCCTCGCACAGCCGATGCTGGTCCCAGCCGACGCGGTACCACTCGAGCAGGGTGAATTCGGGGTTGTGGCGTCCGCCGGCCTCGCCGTTGCGGAACACCCGGCCCAGTTCGTAGCAGTCGCCCAGACCTTCGGCGAGCAGGCGCTTCAGGGCGAATTCTGGCGAAGTGCGCAGCCAGCGCTGGCGCGGCCCGGCCTGCTGCGGGCCGGAAAATTCGAGGGCGAAGCTCGCGATGTTCGGGTCGGTGTTGCCGGCGCGACTGAGGATTGGGGTTTCGACCTCGAGCACGTCCCGCGCCTCGAAAAACGCCCGGATGTGGGTGTACAGGCGCGCCCGCAGCCGGAGCATGGCGTGGCGCGTGCTCATACCGAGGGCAGACGGCCCTGGGCCTGCAGGAACGCGATCAGCGCCGCTTCGTCCCAGACTTCGATGCCCAGTTCGCGAGCCTTGTCGAGCTTGCTGCCGGCCTCTTCGCCGGCGATGAGCAGCGCGGTCTTTTTCGAGACACTGCCGACCACCTTGGCCCCCAGCGCTTCGAGGTGCGCGCCGGCCACCTCGCGGGTGAAGCTGTCCAGGCTGCCGGTGAGCACCACGCTCTTGCCGGCCAGAGGGCCTTGGGCCATGCCCTGCGCCGGGCCTTCCGGCCAATGCAGGCCGGCGGCGCGCAGCTCGGCAATGATGGCGCGGTGCTGCGGCTCGGCGAAAAAGCCGTGGATGCGCGCCGAAACCACCGGGCCCACGTCAGGCACGGCGAGCAGCGCCTCGACATCCGCGGCCATCAGCGCATCGAGGCTGCCGAACCAGCGCGCCAGTTGCTTGGCGGTGGCCTCGCCGACTTCGCGGATGCCGAGCGCGAACAGCAGGCGCTCCAACGTGGTGTTCCGGCTCTGGTCGATGCCGCCCAGCAGGTTCTCGGCCCAGCGCGTCGGGATCTTTCCCGATTTCACCGTCTCCGCCATCACGCCATCGCGGGCATCGGCGCGGCGCTTCATCGCCAGCAGATCGTCGAGGCTCAGGCGGTAGAGATCGACGACGGTCTTGACCGCACCGAAATCGACGAGGTCCTCGACAAGGCGTTCGCCCAGGCCCTCGATGTTCATGGCGCGGCGCGAGGCGAAATGGAGCAGGGCCTGCTTGCGCTGGGCCGGGCAGTGCAGGCCGCCGCTGCAGCGGGCCACCGCCTCGTCCTCGGCGCGCTCGATGGCCGAGCCGCATTCCGGGCAGTGCGCGGGCAGCGCGAAGGCCGGGTGTTGTGGCGAGCCATCGGCCCGGCAGGGGCGGCGCTCGGGCAGCACGCGCAGCACTTCGGGGATGACATCGCCGGCCCGCCGTACCACCACGGTGTCGCCGACGCGCACATCGAGCCGGGCGATCTGGTCGGCATTGTGCAGGCTGGCATTGGTGACGGTGACGCCACCCACGGACACGGCTTGCAACCGCGCCACCGGGGTGATCGCGCCGGTGCGGCCGACCTGCACATCGATGCCCTCGACCACCGTCAGCTCCTCCTGCGCCGGGAACTTGTGGGCGATCGAGCCGTTCGGCTCACGGCCGGTACTGCCCAGCACCTCGTGCAGGGCGCGGTCATCGACCTTGTAGACCACGCCGTCGATCTCGTAGGGCAGCGCAGCGCGGGCCGCGCCGATGCGGCGATGGTAAGCCAGCAGGCCCTCCAGCCCGGTGGCCACGTCGATTTCGCGAGCAAGCGGAAAGCCGAAGGTGCCGAGCAGGCGCAGGGTCGCCGAATGGGTGGGCGGGAGCTCAAGACCGGCCACCTGGCCCACGCCGTAGGCGAAGAAGGCGAGCGGTCGACCGGCGCTGATCCGGGCATCGAGCTGGCGCAGTGAGCCGGCCGCGCCGTTGCGCGGGTTGGCCAGCGGCTTCTCGCCCCTGGCGATGGCCTGGGCGTTGTAGCGCTCGAAGGCGGCCTTGGGCATGTGGACCTCGCCGCGCACCTCCAGCAGTGCCGGCGGTGTCTGGCCCGGCGGCAGGCGCAGGGCCAAGGGAAGGGCGCGGATCGTGCGCAGGTTGGCGGTCACCTCCTCGCCGGTGGCGCCATCGCCTCGGGTGGCGCCCTGCACCAGCAGGCCGTTTTCGTAGCGCAAACTGACCGCCAGGCCGTCGATCTTGGGTTCAACCGAAAAGCGCGGCTCACCCTCGCCACCGGCCTTGCGGATGCGTTCGACGAAGGCCGCGACGGCCGCTTCGTCGTCGGCCATCACGGTGCGCAGGCTGCCCATCGGCTGGGCATGGCGCACTTCGGCGAAGGCCGGCGAAGGCGCGCCGGCAACGCGGCGGGTCGGCGAATCCGGACGCGACAGTGCCGGGTGGGCGGCCTCCAGCGCCTGCAATTCGCGTATCCAGCGGTCGTACTCGGCATCGGGCACCGTCGGTGCGTCGAGCTGGTAGTAGGCGCGGTCGGCCTCGGCGATCCAGCGCCGGAGTTCGTCGATGCGATCGGCGGCGGTCACGGGCAGGGCCTCAGAAACGGATGTTCTGGGCCTCGTGCTTGCGATCGTAGGCGCGCATCTCCTCGCGGATGTGGGCGATGCGCTGGCGGCCGATGGCATTGCGCTCCTCGTCGAGCAGCACGGCATCGAGCAGTTCGGCCATGCGCTGCGCGGCCGGCAGCAGGGTTTCCCAGGCGTCCAGCGCGGGCAGCGGCCCCGGCAGGGTCATGAACAGGCTCAGGCCCGGAGTGCGGATCTCGTGCAGGCGGTCCAGATCGAAGGCGCCGGGCTTGACCAGGTTGGCCAGGCTGAAGATCGGGCCACGCTCGGGGTGCTGGTCGTCGAGCCGGTGGAAGATGCCCATGTGGCCGAAGGTGAGACCGGCCTTCTCGCAGGCCACCACGATGTCGGGACCGTGCAGGGTTTCGCCGGCCCGCGCCGCGAGGAACAGGGTGACGATGCGGTCGAAGGCGGCATCCGGACGGGCGCCGAGCTTGGAGTGCGTCGCCTTGCCGGTGCCGGTCGCTGGTATCGCGGCAGGGCCGTCGTACTCATGGTCGCTGGCCATGGGCGGTTCGCCGAAGGTCGGCTCGCGCCGTCGCACTTCGGGGAAAGCCTCGGCCAGGCTGGCACTGCGCGATTCACGGCCCGGCTCGCCGGGGTCACGGCGCACCACCGGATCGGGCTTCTTGCGACCGGTGAGCCAGATCACCGCGAGCAGGATCAGCACGGCAGCGCCGATGGCGAGGCGAAGAACGGTGGCTTCACTCAGGCCGGTTGCATCCATCCAGGGGCTCCAGAGCGCGTTGCAGCGGGGAAAGGCTGGATTATGCCGCACCGGCCAGCCGGGTGGCCTCGGCGAGATCGACCGAGACCAGACGCGAGACGCCCGGCTCACGCATGGTGACGCCGGCCAACTGCTGCGCCGCCTCCATCGTCGCCTTGTTGTGGCTGACGAACAGGAACTGCACCTTCGCGCTCATCTCGCCGACCAGTGCGCAGAAGCGCCCCACGTTCGCCTCGTCGAGCGGCGCGTCGACTTCGTCGAGCAGGCAGAAGGGCGCCGGGTTCAGACGGAAGATGGCGAACACCAGCGACACCGCGGTGAGGGCTTTTTCGCCGCCCGAAAGCAGGCTGATGTTGGAGACGCGCTTGCCCGGTGGGCGGGCCATGATCGCCACACCGGTGTCGAGCAGGTCCTCGCCGGTCAGTTCGAGGTAGGCGTGGCCGCCGCCGAACAGGCGCGGGAACAGCTCCTGCACGCCGGCATTGACGCGGTCGAAGGTTTCTTTGAAGCGGCCGCGGGTTTCGCGATCGATCTTGCGGATGGCGTCCTCGAGCTGCTCCAGCGCAGCGACGAGGTCGGCGTTCTGGGTGTCGAGGTAGGCCTTGCGCTCGCTCTGCTCGGCGAACTCCTGGATGGCGGCGAGGTTGACCGGCTCCAGCCGGCGCATCCGGCCTTCCAGCTCAGCGAGGTTGCGCGCCCAGACCTCGGCATCGGCGGCCTCGGGCAGGCCGGCGACCACCGCTTCCGCTTCGAGGCCGGCCTGGGCGATGGCTTCGACCTGCTGCTGCGCCTTGAGGGCCAGCGCTTGCGCCTGCAGCCGGCTGCCGGCGATACGCTCGCGCTGTGCCAGCGCGGCCTGATCGCGCTGTTGACGACGCTGCTCGTGGCCGCGCAGGGCCTGCTCGACGCCATCGAGATGGGCGCGGGCGGCAGCAAGATCACGCTCGGCGATCAGGCGCTGGTCCAGCAGCAGCTGGCGTTCGGCGTCGAGGCGGTGGATCGGACTATCGCCGTCCTGCAGTTGGGCGGCGAGTTCGTCACGGCGACTGGCGAGCTGGCCCTGCTGCGCACGCAGGCGGCCCAATGACAGCTCCAGCGCCTGAGCGCGGGTGCGCTGGGTTTCCAGTGCGAGGGCGAGCTGATGGGCCGATTCGCGAACCTCGCGGGCGGCGGCGCGGGCGCTCTCGCGCTGTTCGGTGAACAGCCGGCGCTCGGTGTCCAGCCCCAGCCGCTGCGCTTCGAGCTCGCCCATCCGGCCGGTGGCGATTTCGAGCCGGCCACGGGCCTCGCGGATCTCGCCCAGGGCAGCGGCCATCGCGGTCGCGATCTGCGCCAACTCGGCCTCGATCGTCGCCAGTCGGCTCTGGGCGGATTCCAGCCGGCCCTGCTGGCTCTGCAACTGCCCCCCCATCTCGGACACACTGCGGTGGGCGAGGTAGAGCGTGCGCTGGGCGTCCTCGCGGGCCTGTTCGGCCACCAGCAGCGCATCGCGCTGAGCATGCTGGCCCTCGACCAGCACCTGCTCACGAGCCGTCAACGCGGCCAGCTGCTGTTTGAGTTCGAAAATCTCGCGCTCGCGGACCAGCGCGCCTTGCTGCGCCTCGCCGCTCTTGTGGAAGCGCAGCCAGCCCCGGCCTTCCCAGACACCGGCACGGTCGATCCGCGCCTCGCCCTCGCCCAGCGGAGTGCGGGCCAAGGTCTCGCTTCCCGGCCCCGACGCATCGACGGCCTGGATCGTGGCCAGCAGCGCACGGATCGTGCGGGGGCCCTGCACCTTGGCCGCCAGGCTGTTGGCGGGCACCTCGAGGGTGCCGGTGGCCGCATCGACCACGGCCACGCGACCCTGCACGAGGCCGGCCAGGGCCTCGCGCAGGCCAGCCGCATCCTCATGCACCACGGCCTCGAGCAGGTGGCCGAGCACGGTCTCGACCGCGGTCTCCCAACCCGGTTCGACGACCAGCACCTCACCAAGGCGCGGTCGATCGGCCAGGCCCTGAGCCTTCAGCCAATCCAGCGCCCCGCTTTTTTCCTGGCCGAGAGCGGCATGCTGCAGGGCTTCCAGCGAAGCCATGCGGCCCTTGGCGGTCTGCGCGGCCTTGCGCAGCTCGGCCAGTTCGGCCTGCTGCTGGCGCTGCTGCTCCTGGATCACCAACAAGGCGGCTTTCTTCGTCTCCAACTGCAGGGCTAGGGCATCGAGCCCGTCGCGCCGGGTTTCGTGTTCGGTGGCAAGGGTTGCCAAGGTCTCGGCAAGGGTCGCCACGTCAAGGCCGGCACGCTCGGTGGTCAGCGTCTCGCGGCGACGCTGGGCCTCCAGCGACTGGCGTTCGAGGAATTCGATCTTGGTGCGCTCAACCTCGGCACTGCGGGCGGCATCGGCGTGGTCGCGGGCGTAAGCGTCCCAGCGGCGCTGCCAGTCGGCGAGCCTGGCCTCGGCTTCGCGCAGAGTCTCCTGACGCTCTTCGTCGGCCTCACGCAGGGCTTCCAGGCGAGGCGTGGCTTCGGCGATCTGCTCGTCCAGCTGGATCCGCTGATCGCTGTCGTTGTCGACGTGGCGCAGCACGTCGGCCAGCGCCGCATCGGCTTCGGCACGGGCGGTCTCGATCCGCCGCTTGAGTTCGCGCTGGTGCTGGATCTGCTGCTCGATCCGGGCCAGCTCGCCGCTGATCCGGTAGCTCTCGGCCTGCGCACGCCCCAGGTGCTGGCTGGCTTCGGCGTGCTGTTCGCGGATGCGTTCGCCCTCGTCCTCGGCCTCGCGTTGCCCGGCCAGCAGTTCCTGCAGCTTCGTCTCGTCATCCCGCAGTTCAGCATGCAGCACCCCGGCCTCGAGTCGCAGGCGGCGGTACTCCAGCGCCTTGAGCTGTGCATCTTTCTCGCGGTGCTCGGCCTGCAGGGCTTGGTACTGCTCGGCGGCACGGGCCTGGCGCTTGAGGTGTTCGATCTGCTTGTCGATCTCCTCCCGGAGGTCGTTCAGGCGCTCGAGGTTGTCGCGGGTGCCGCGGATGCGACTCTCGGTTTCCTTGCGGCGCTCCTTGTACTTGGAGATGCCGGCGGCTTCCTCAAGGAACAGCCGGAGCTCCTCGGGCTTGGCATCGATCACCTGCGAGATCATGCCCTGCTCGATGATCGAGTAGCTGCGCGGTCCCAAACCGGTGCCGAGGAACAGGTCGGTGATGTCACGGCGGCGGCAGCGCGCGCCGTTGAGGAAGTAGCTGCTCTGGCCGTCGCGGGCGACCTGGCGCTTGACCGAAATCTCGTTGTACTTGGCGAATTCGCCGCCGATGGCCTGATCGCTGTTGTCGAAGACGAGTTCGACCGTGGCCTGCGACACCGGCTTGCGCGAGGACGAGCCGGAGAAGATCACGTCGGTCAGTGAATCGCCGCGCAGACGGCTGGCCGAGCTTTCACCCATCACCCAGCGCACCGCGTCGATGATGTTCGACTTGCCGCAGCCGTTCGGACCGACGACACCGGTCATGTTGGTGGGCAGGTGCAGGGTCGTCGGATCGACGAAACTCTTGAACCCGGCGAGCTTGATGGTGGACAGGCGCATCTGCCCAGTGTAGCGCCGGCCGGAACCGGCTTCACCCGGCGCCGACATCCTCCGGGGCCAGGGCCTCGATCGCCAAGGCGTGAATGTCGCTGGCCATCAGCCCGCCCAGTGCCTCGTAGATGCGCCGGTGACGGGCCAGCGGGCGCAGGCCGGAGAACGCCGGGCAGACGATGCGCAGATGGTAGTGGCCGCGACCATCGGCGGCACCGGCATGGCCGCGGTGCTTGTGGCTTTCATCGAGCAGCTCGATGTGCTGCGGGGCCAAGGCCTCGCGCAGTCGGGCTTCGATGGTGGCGATGCGCTGTCGGGGATCGGGAAGGCCCATCCCGGCAGTGTAGCCGGCGAGCCGGCTACACTGCACCCGATGGGCGGCGGGCACCGTGCCGCGGCCATCGCCCGATCCCCGCGGAGCCCCGATGCACACCCACCCTTCCGCCGGCGATGGCCAGCGGGTCGAGGTCCACCCCACGACACCCCAGCCTCGGCTGATCGAGCGCTGCGCTCGCCGCCTGAAGGATGACGGGCTGGTGCTCTGCCCCACCGACGCCGGCTACGCCCTGGTCTGGGGCCTGAACGGCACAGCGGCCGAGGAACGCGTGCGCCGGCTGCGGCAACAGTCTTTTCCAATTCAGGTATGAGCCTGGAGCGGTAGGGCTTTGACTGGCGGCGAGTCGATCGTGGGTAGGGGTACCGAGTGTAGTCCGGATAGGCTGAGTGGCGGTGTCGCCGGCGGATTCAGGCGGATCGTCTGCTTGCTGTTTTGAACAGCGCGTTGCGTGCCTGCTGGACGGCCTCGGCGGCTTGGACGTCGGTTTGCTGCTTGGCCTGTTCGTGCAGAGCGAGCAGGGTGATGCCCGGCCGCAGGAAGCGCTGGGCATCGGGCAGGCTGGACAGCTTGTCCAGCGGCGTCATGGCGTCTTTGGCACGGTAGACCGGTTTGCTGCGTCCGGGTTTCTTCGGATCGGGCTGCTCGCTGGCGAACAGGCAGGGCCGGTGGAAGTTGAGGAACGGGTTGAGGGTGTCGCGGCAGAAGGCGTTGAAGCGCGCAGCCTGCGGTTGCGGGATGTGCGTGTAGCCGAACAGCTTGCGCACGACGGCGCCGTTCTTGGTTTCGGCCAAGCCGTTGTCGTTGCTGCGTCGGGGCCGGCTGCGGGTGAATTCGGCGTTGAGTTTGCCGAGCAGTCCGGCGACCTTGTGGTTGACGTATTCGCTGCCGTTGTCGGCGTGGAAGCCGAGGATCCGGAACGGGAAGCTGTCGAGCATCTGCGCGATCACCGGCAGCAGATGCGCTTCCGAGAGGGTCTGCACGCTGGCGACGACCTGCCATTGGCTGACGCAGTCGACGGCGTTGATGTGGTACAGGCCCTTGATGCCGTCGAGGTCGCCCTGGTGCACGCTGTCGATGCGGATGAAGCCGGGCCGGCCGTCGGGCACCGGCGCGCGACGCACGCCGATGCCGATGGCCTGGGTGGGCCGGGTCTTGGTCAGCGCGACCCGCTCGACCCGGTAGCCGGCACTGCGCCGCAGGTTGTACAGATGCGCCACCGACAACGCCGCCAGCCGGGCGTAGCGGGCATCGCCATGGATCGCATGTTGGCGCCGCAGTACGCAGGCCGTGGCTGGCCCGGAGAGCGTGTCCATGACCCGGTCGACCTGTGCCAGCAGGGCGACATCGGCGGCGCTGTACTTGCGCGCAAAAGCGTGCGCCGGGGCCACGTAGCGTTTGCGCAGCGACGCCCCAGCGCACCAGCGCTGCACCAGCCGCGTGATCTGGGCGCGGCTGTAGCCGCTCAGGTGTTGCAGATAGGCGAGCACCGCGCCCCGGTCGGCGCGTTTGAGCTGGCGGTACGCCAGGCGCTTGAGCACCGCTGCGATCCATGCGTAACGCTCCGCATCATCCTGGGCGCAGCGGAACTCCAGTGCGGTCGTGCCTGCCAGCACCTCGCGCACCTGCGTCAGCGTGCGCACCTGAGATTCGTTCATGTCGATCACCATGGCTGTGATGATCGACCCGGCCTGCCAGCCGACGGCCCCCTCCAGGCTCACACCTCGTTGGAATCAGGGACGGGCGTCCAGGCTCATACCTCGTTGGACAAGACTGCAACTGGACAACCGGCACCCGTTCACCCTATTCTGCCGATCCATCAGCGATGCCAGCCGGTTCGCCCGGCTCGATGACCCGGCTTTCCGCCTGCTGCGTCGCCTGAGCCCTGGACCGGTCACCTTCATCCTGCCGGCCTCCGGGCAGCTGCCGAACCGCTTGAAACAAGGCGCCCGCAGCAAGCGGCGCGACATCGGCATCCGCATCCCCGAGCATCCGGTGGCGCAGGCGCTGCTGGCGGCCTGCGATGAGGTGCTGCTGTCGACCACGCTGCGCGCGCCCGAGATGGATGCCGACGAAGCCCCCTTCCTCGGCCACGAAGCCGACGAAGTGGCCGAACACTGGCTCGCCGCCGTCGACCTGATGCTGGACGCCGGGCACTGCGAGCCCGGTCCCACCAGCATCATCGATTGCACCCTGCCCCGTCCCGAAGTGGTCCGGTAGGGCTTCCAGACGGTGGATCCGGCCTGAGGCCGCGACCCTCCACACGCCGTTCCCGTACCCGGAGCTCCCGTGGTTCACACCGCCGCACCGCCCCGATGAGTGGCGACATCTTCCCGGTCCTGCCGCAGCAGCAGGAGATGCCCCTGGCCATCGTCCGTGGCCAGCCGGTGCTGCAGATGCCGCAGGATCTCTACATCCCGCCGGACGCGCTCGAGGTCATCCTGGAAGCCTTCGAGGGCCCGCTCGACCTGCTGCTCTACCTGATCCGCCGGCAGAACCTCGACATCCTCGACATCCCGATCGCCGAGATCACCCGCCAGTACATCGGCTACATCGAGGCCGTCCAGGAGTTGCGCTTCGAACTGGCCGCCGAGTACCTGGTGATGGCCGCGATCCTCGCCGAGATCAAGTCGCGGATGCTGCTGCCGCGCCCGCCGGTCGAGGCCGGGATCGAGGCCGACCCGCGCGCCGAACTGGTGCGCCGCCTGCAGGAGTACGAACGCTTCAAGAAGGCTGCCGAGGACATCGACGCCCTGCCCCGACTGGAACGCGACAGCGTGGTGGTCCATGCCGATCCGGGCGGAAAGGCCCAGCGTGCCGAGCCTCCCGCCGTCGATCTGCAGGAGATGCTGCTGGCCCTGCGCGATGTGTTGAAGCGCGCCGAGCTGTTCAGCCGCCACGCCATTCACCGCGAGCGCCTGAGCGTGCGACAGCGCATGAGCGAAGTGCTGGGTCGACTCTCCGCTGTCGCCTTCATCGAGTTCGCCACGCTGCTCGACGCCCGTGAGGGCCGGCTGGGCGTGGTGGTCACCTTTCTCGCCATCCTCGAACTGGCCAAGGAGCGGTTGATCGAGATCGTGCAAGACCAGCCGCTGTCGCCGATCCACCTGCGTGCCCTCGCCGAATCGCCCGATCAGGACACTGGCCCGGTCGGCAGCTCTCCAACGCCCGCCCACGCCCCATGAACACGGAAGCCTCCCCCACCGCCGGATTCGACCTGCAGGCTCCAGCCGAAGCCCTGCCGCTGACCGACGAGCACCTGGTCGAACGCATCGTCGAAGCCGCCCTGCTGGCCGCGCCGCAGCCGCTCGGCCTGGTCCAGCTCTATGCGCTGTTCCCGGACGAACGCCCGGTGGCCCGTGGCAGCATCGAGCAGGCCATCGCGAAGCTGCGCGAAGCCTCGCGCGGTCGTGGCATCGAACTGGTCGAAGTGGCCTCGGGCTTTCGTTTCCAGGTGCAGCGCGAACTGCAGCCCTGGGTCTCGCGGCTGTTCACCGAGCGTCCGCAGCGTTACACCCGCGCCACGCTGGAAACCCTGGCCCTGATCGCCTACCGTCAACCCATCACCCGCGGCGAGATCGAGGCGATCCGCGGCGTGGCGGTGAGCCCGCACATCATCAAGATGCTCGAAGAACGCGAATGGATCCGCGTGGTCGGGCATCGTGACGTGCCGGGTCGCCCCGCCCTTTTCGGCACCACCCGCGCCTTCCTCGACCACTTCCACCTGAAATCGCTGGACGAACTGCCGCCGCTGGCGGCCTTGCGCGATCTGGGCGAGCTCGAACCCCAACTGCCGCTGGATGCCCCGCTCCCCGCGCAGGCCCATGCCGGTGCAGCACCTGACCCCCCCCCGCGTCGATGACGATGCGGCTCCCGAACCCACCCCCTGAACGCATGAGCATCGACACCCCACGCAAGACCCTCTCGCTGAAACGCGAAACCGACCCGGCCCAAACGGCCATCGAAGAACGCCTGCACAAGGTGCTGGCCCAGGCTGGCCTCGGCTCGCGTCGTGCCCTGGAGGAACGCATCGGCCGCGGCGAGGTCCGGGTCAACGGCGAAGTCGCCGACATCGGCCGCGTCATCCGGGGCGGCGATCGCGTCGAACTGGACGGTAAGACCTTCGTCGCCACCGCACTGACCGAACCGCCGGCGGTGCTGCTCTACAACAAGCCCGAGGGCGTGGTGACCACGCGCGAGGACCCCGAAGGCCGGCCGACCGTATTCGAGACCCTGCCGCGGCTGAAGGGTGCACGCTGGATCGCCGTGGGTCGCCTCGACATCAACACCACCGGCCTGCTGCTGCTGACCACCGACGGCGATCTGGCCAATGCCCTGATGCACCCCTCGGGCGAGGTCGAGCGCGAATACGTCTGCCGTATCCACGGCGAAGTGCCGGAGGCGGTGGTCGAACGCCTCAAGCGCGGTGTGCAACTGGAGGATGGCCCGGCCCAGTTCGACGAGATCGAAGCGATCGGCAGCAGCGACTCGCACGCCTGGTTCCGCGTCGTCATCAAGGAGGGCCGCAACCGCGAGGTGCGCCGCCTGTGGGAAAGCCAGGGCTTCCAGGTCAGCCGCCTGAAGCGCGTCCGCTACGGCAGCACCCTGCTGCCGCGTGAGCTGTTGCGTGGTCACAGCGCCGAGATGCCGGCCGAACAGGTCGAGGCCCTGCGCCGGCAGTTCGATCTGCAGGCGCAACCGCCGGTGCTGACCCTGCAAGCGGTGATCGGTCAGCGCCGCGCCGGCAAACAGGCCATCACCGTCCGTCGCGATCAGCGCGGGCCGTCCTACGTCAATGGCGCGCTCGATCAGGAAGAACGCGAACTGCGCCGTTTCGACCACATCCGCGAGGAGCGCCCGGCCCGTGGCCGCGGACGCCCCGGCGGCAAGGTTTACGGCAAGAAAGGCGCCAAGGCCTTCGTCGGTCCGATGGGCAGCGATGCCCCGGTCGAGAGCCGTGGCCCGCGTCCGGCTGGAAAGCCTTTCGGCAAAAAGCCCTTCGGCAAGAATCCCGGGGCGGCGCCGGGCGCCAAGCCCTTCGGTGAGCGTGCCGCAGGTGCCGGCAAGCCCTGGGGCGATCGCCCGGCCAAACCGGGCCAGAGCAAACCCTACGCCGGCAAGGCCCGCGGTCCGAAAGTCGTGGCGGGCGGTGTGGATGGTGCAACGGGTGCATTCCGCAGCTGGTACGTGCCCGAAGGCGTCGAGACCGGCTCGAAAGTGGCGCCACCGCGCAAACCGCGGGGGGAGCGCCCCTTCGGCAAACCGGCCGGTGCCGGTACCGGTTTTGCCCGCGGGCCGGGTGCCGCAGGTTCCGGCGGCAATCCACGCGGCCCCGGTGGTGGCTCACGCGGTCCTGTTGGTGGTGGCTCACGCGGCCCCGGTGCGGGTCCGCGCGGGCCTGCTGGCCCCGGTGGTGGTTCCCGCGGCGGTCCACGCAAGCCTGGCCGCAGCGGACCCGGTCCGCGCTGAGCTGATGGTCATTAAGAGCCGCGCCAGCGCGCCCTCAAGGACAGCGAAGCGAGCCTTGGAAGGCGAGCGTCGGCCGGGACGCGCCCGGAGCAGCACCCCCGCCGCGACAGGCCGGGGGCCCGCGGCGGACTCGGGCCGGCTGCTGTGCGGCAAGCAACCCGACGGGCCGACCGATGGGCACATCCTTGGTGCCCTCGGTCGGTGCGCCCGTCCGGGGCGCACCCTGCGGGCCTGGCGTCTGATCACCGGGCCGGCCCTCGAAATCCGCCGCCGGCCCCCAGCCTGCCGTGCGGGGTGCTTCGCGGTGCGCCGGTGATGGCGTGAGCGGCACGAAATCCGTCTCCCAAAGCCCGTCTTCGCTTCACATCCTTCAGCCAATGCCCGTCACCGAGCGCCGCGCCAGCGCGGCCTGAGGGACAGCGAAGCGAGCCATGGAGGGCGAGCGGCGGCGAATGCGGAGCGGGACGCGGAGCCTGAGCCGTCGCGTCCGCAGGTCGCGCGTCGGCAGGCGCGAAGCGTGCCCTCATTTCGCGACCCAGAAGGCGGGGACGCGCTCTTAGCAGCGCACTGCTGCGACAGGCCGGGACGCGCCCGGAGTAGCACCCACATCGCGACAGGCCGGGGGCCGGCGGCGGACTCGGGCCGGCACCTGTGCGGCAAGCAACCCGACGGGCCGACCGAAGGGCGCATCCTTGGCGCCCTCGGTCGGTGCGCCCATCCGGGGCGCACCCTGCGGGCCTGGCGTCTGATCACCGGGCTGGCCCTCGAATTCCGCCGCAGACCCCCAACCTGCCTTGCGGGGTTTGCCTTGCGGGGTGCTTCGAGGCTGCGCAGTTGATGGCGGAACGCGAACGACGCCCGCCTACGCTTCGCAGCCTTTTTTGGAATGCACAATGTTGCCGATGGCCTTCATCGAGCGCCGCGCCAGCGCGGCCTCGCGGACAGTGAAGCGAGCCATGGAGGGCGAGCGGCGGCGAATGCGCAGCGGGACGCGGAGCCTGAGCCGTCGCGTCCGCAGGTCGCGCGTCGGCAAGCGCGAAGCGTGCCCGCATTTCGCGACCCAGCAGGCGGGGACGCGCTCTTAGCAGCGCGCTGCTGCGACAGGCCGGGACGCACACGGAGCCGCACCCCCGCAAGGCAGGCCGGGGCCCGGCGGCGGACTCGGGCCGGCTGCTATGCGGCAAGCAACCCGACGGGCCGACCGAAGGGCACATCCTTGGTGCCCTCGGTCGGTGCGCCCGTCCGGGGCGCACCCTGCGGGCCTGGCGTCTGATCACCGGGCCGGCCCTCGAAATCCGCCGTGAGCCCCCAGCCTGCCTTGCGGGGTGCTTCGCGCCGCGCCGCGCCAGCGTGGCCTGACGGACAGCGAAGCGAGCCATGGAGGGCGAGCGGCGGCGAATGCGGAGCGGGACGCGGAGCCTGAGCCGTCGCGTCCGCAGGTCGCGCGTCGGCAGGCGCGAGGGCAAGCACGCGGGCAGGCGCGAGGGGGCTTCTGACGGTCACTTCGGAGCCGACACCCGGATCATGGAAGCGTTTCACGCAGATGTTCCACGTCTTTCATGTTAAAACAGCCTCCAGCCCGAGCCGAAGCCCGCCATGCAGAGCCCCACCCCCTCGGACGTGCTGGTCGTTGGCGGCGGCCTCGCCGGCCTCGTCACTGCGCTGGAGGCTCTGCGCGGTGGACTCTCGGTGACCGTGGTCGACCGCGACCGTCCGGAACGCAGCGGCGGCCTCGCCCGATGGGCCTTCGGCGGCATGGCACTGGTCGGCACGCCCCAGCAAGCGCGAATGGGCATTCCCGACAAGCCGGAGATCGCCTTACGCGACTGGCAGCGCTTCGGCGAACTGGACCCCGCCGACCTCTGGTCGAACGCTTGGGCGCGGTATTACGTCGAACGTTCACGAGCCGAGGTCTACGACTGGTTGATCGACGAGGGCCTGCGTTTCCTGCCGGCGGTGAACTGGGTCGAGCGCGGGCGTTTCGGCGAGGGCAACGCACTGCCGCGTTACCACGTGCTCTGGGGCACGGCACGGCGGCTGGTGGACACGGTACTGAACGCCCTCCACCGGGCCGGTCAGGGAGGGCGCCTGCAATGGCTGCACCGCCATCGCGTGGTGGCGCTCGAACAGGAGGCGGGCCGCGTCACCGGCGCGCTCGCGCTGGATGAGGCAAAGGGCGGCGAACGCCGTCTGCAGGCCGGCGCGGTGGTGTTGGCGATGGGTGGGCTCAACGGCAGCCACACCGCCTGCCGGGCGAACTGGCCCGCTGATCGGCCCATGCCGGCGAGCCTGTTGAACGGCGCTCATCCGTATGCTGATGGCCAGCTGCACCAGCATGCCGTCGCGCAGTGCAGTGCCGCGCTGGTCAATCCCGGCGCGATGTGGAACTACGCCGCCGGCATCCCGCATCCCTTCCCGCATTTCCCCGGCCACGGGCTCTCGCTGATCCCCTGCAAATCAGCGCTGTGGTTGGACCACCGGGGCGAGCGGATCGGCCCCGAGCCCCTGGTCACCGGCTTCGACACCCGTTGGCTGTGCGAGCGCACGAGCGCCCAGGAACGACCTTGGACCTGGCAATTGCTGAACCGGCGGATCGCCGCCCGCGAGCTGGCGGTGTCCGGTGCCGAGCACAACCCGCGGATCCGCGATCACCAGGGCCTGCGCTTCCTGCTCGACACCCTGTTCGGCAGCACCGCCCTGCTGCGGCAGTTGCTGGCCGAAAGCCCCGAGGTCTTGGCCGATGCGACCCTGCCCGGCCTCGCCGCACGGATGAACGCCCTGACCTGCAGCCACGACATCGACCCGACCGCACTGCAAGCCACGGCCGACGCCTTCGACGCCCAGTTCGCCGCCGGCACCGCCTTGCAGAACGACGCCCAGATCCGCTGCATCCAGCACGCCCGCCTGTGGCGACCGGATCGTCTGCGCACCTGTGCGCCTGCGCCCCTGCAAGCCCCGGGCAGCGGGCCGTTCGTGGCGATCCGCCTGCAACTCATCACCCGCAAGAGCCTGGGTGGCCTGCGCACCGACCTGCAAAGCCGCGTGCTCGATACCGGCGGCAGGCCCGTGCCCGGCCTGTTCGCGGTCGGCGAAGCCGCCGGTTTTGGCGGCGGTGGCAGCCACGGCCAGCGCTCGCTGGAAGGCACCTTCCTGCCCGGCTGCATCCTCACCGCCCGTGCCGCGGCGCGGGCCTTGTGCGGGGGCTGAATCGACCGCCATGCCCCGAGGCCCGGCCTACCCCAGCGACAGCGCCGACTACCGCGCCAGGGCCGAACGCCGGCTGCCGCGTTTCCTGTTCGATTACCTCGATGGCGGCGCCGGTGAGGAGCAGACGCTCGCCGCCAACCCGGCCGGCTGGGCCGCACTCCGGCTGCGCCAGCGCGTGCTGGTCGATGTCGCCGGCGTCGACACCGGCACCACCCTGCTGGGTCAGGCATGTACCCAGCCGCTGGTGCTGGCACCGGTCGGGCTGGCCGGCCTGATGGCGCGGCGTGGCGAGGTGCAGGCGGCGCGTGCCGCGCAGGCCCGGGGGTTGCCGTTCTGCCTGTCCACCGTGGGCCTGTGCGGCTTTGCCGAGGTGGCCAGCCACAGCGGCGCGCTGCCCTGGTTCCAGCTCTACATGCTGCGCGACCGCGGCCTGGTCGATGCTCTGCTCGACGGGATCTGGGCGGCCGGCTGCCGGACCCTCGTCTTCACCCTCGACCTGCCCCTGCCCGGCCCGCGTCGCCGCGACCGCCGCCACGGCCTCGGCCAGCCGGGTTTGCGGCCACGACTCCTCAAGCTGGCCCAGACCTTGGCCCGTCCCGGCTGGGTCTGGGACGTGGCCCTGCGCGGTCGTCCTCTGGCCTTCGGCAGTCTGGGCGCGCATGTGCCCGCCGCCCGAAACCTCGAAGCCTTCCGCCACTGGGTCGATGCCCAGTTCGACCCGACGGTGACCTGGCGCGACCTCGACCGCCTGCGCCAGCGGTGGCACGGGCGGCTGGTGTTGAAGGGTCTGCTCGATGCCGACGATGCCCGGCTCGCCCTCGCTGCCGGTGCCGAGGGCCTCGTGGTCTCCAACCACGGTGGCCGCCAGCTCGACGGCGCGGCCTCAACCGCGCACTGCCTGCCGGCCATCGTCGACGCGGTTGACGGTCGCTGCGAGGTGCTGGTCGATGGCGGCCTGCGCAGCGGCATCGACCTGTTCCGCGCCCTGGCGCTCGGTGCCCGTGGCGCCCTGATCGGGCGGCCCTGGGCCTACGCGCTGGCGGCTGGCGGCGAGGCGGCGGTGCACGCCCTGCTCGGCCAATGGCAGGAGGAATTGTGCAGCACCATGGCCCTGACCGGCGTCACGCGGATCGCCGACATCGGCCGGCAGCACCTTGATCCCGACTGAACCCCCGCAACGGAGCCACCGATGCCGAACGGCGCGCAAGCCCTGATGAAGACCCTGGCCGATGCCGGCATCGAGGTCTGCTTCACCAACCCCGGCACCAGCGAAATGCATTTCGTGGCGGCACTCGACGACGAGCCACGGATGCGAGCCGTGCTCGCCCTGTTCGAAGGCGTGGCCACCGGCGCCGCCGACGGTTACGCACGCATGGCCGGCAAGCCCGCCGCCACCCTGCTGCATCTCGGCTGCGGCCTGGGCAATGGACTCGCCAACCTGCACAACGCCCGCAAAGGCAAGGTGCCGGTGCTCAACATCGTCGGCGACCACGCCACCCACCACGCGCCGCTCGATGCGCAGTTGCAATCCGACATCGAAACGGTGGCGCGCAACGTCTCGCCGGGTTTCGTGCGCACCTCGCTGCGCACCGACCGACTCTGCCGCGATGCCGTGGACGCCATCACCGCCGCTCGCGGCCTGCCCGGCCAGGTCGCCACCCTGATCCTGCCCGCCGACGTGAGCTGGGGCGAGGGCGGCGTGCCGGAACCGCCGCCGCCGCCACCCACGCCTGCAGCGGCCGATGCCGCCACCGTGGCGGCGGTGGCCGACGTGCTGCGCAGCGGCGGCAGGACCGCGCTGCTGCTCGGTGGCCAGGCCCTGCGCGAACCCGCCCTGCTCGCCGCGGCGAAGCTGGCGGCACACTGCGACGTGCGCCTGCTGGCCGAGGTGTTCCCGACCCGGCTGGAACGCGGTGCCGGCCTGCCGGCGGTCGAGCGCATCGCCTATCTCGCCGAATTGGCCAGCGTGCAGTTGGCCGAGTTCGATCATCTGGTGCTGGTCGATGCCAAATCGCCGGTGTCCTTCTTCGCCTACCCTGGCAAACCCAGCCAACTGGTGCCGGCCGGCTGCACCGTGCACACTTTTGCCGCTGCCAGCGAGGATGCTGTCGCCAGCCTCGAGGCGTTGGTCGCCGCCCTCGATGCCGACTCGGCCACGCCGCTGCTGGCCGCGCCGTCACGACCCGGCCGACCGCGTGGCCGGCTCACGGCGGCCAAGGTCTGCAAGGCACTCGGCCACCGGCTGCCGGAGCGCGCCATCCTGATCGACGAGGCGATCACCTCCGGTCTGACGCTGCCAATGCTGACCGCCGGTGCGCCGCGCCACGACCTCATCACCCTGACCGGTGGCGCCATCGGCCAAGCCCTGCCGAACGCCATCGGCGCGGCGATCGCCTGCCCGGACCGGCCGGTGATCGCGCTGGTGGGCGACGGGTCGGCCATGTACACGATCCAATCGCTGTGGACGATGGCGCGCGAGCAGCTCGACGTCACCACGATCGTCTTCAATAACGCCCGCTACTCGGTGCTCAATGTCGAACTGGAACGGGTCGGCGCCGAGCGCATCGGCCCGAAGGCCCGCGCCCAACTCGATCTCGATGGCCCACGCCTCGATTTTTGCCGGCTGGCGCAAGGCCAGGGCGTGCACGCCGTTCGCGCCGACAGCGCCGAGGCCTTCCTGAAGGCGCTGGATTACGCGCTTGCCCAGCCCGGCCCGCACCTGATCGAAGCGGTGGTGCCAGAGGCTCTGGGCGGCGCCAAACGCCGCATCCTGCCTTGGCTGCTGCGTGCCCTGCCCCAACTCCCGAAACCGCTGGCGTTGGCGCTCAAGCGCCGCCTCGCCCCTTGAGTCCCCGCTCCAACGAAAAAAGCCACCCTGCAGAGCAGGATGGCTTTTGACGGCGAAGTCCAAGGCAAAGCCGTGGGTTGGCGTGGCGTCCCCACGGGGATTCGAACCCCGGTCGCCTCCGTGAAAGGGAGGTGTCCTAGGCCTCTAGACGATGGGGACGCAAAGAGGATGCAGCGAAAAAGTGGTGGAGCTAATCGGGATCGAACCGATGACCTCTACAATGCCATTGTAGCGCTCTCCCAGCTGAGCTATAGCCCCACCGAAAGGAGAGGCGCGCATCATAGGCAGCGCGCCAAAAAACGTCAAGCACCTTCGACAAGAACCGTGTGCGCGATGTCATCGGCATCGGCGCGGCGCAGTGTTGCGGCGCCGTGCCCCTGGCCTTCAAGGTACTGCAGCCATTTGCTGAGAAAGCTGTTCATGCGCAGGCGATGGCCCAGCATCACCTGCGGCGCGGGATGCAGGCCGAGCACATCCTGCCAGTGCCGCCCGACATGGCAGGTGTGGGCCTCGAGCTGACGCGAGTCGAGGTAGGCGCGCAAGACCGCCGAGGGGTCCGGGTTGCCGGTGATCGGGTCGCGCAGAGCGTAGGAAAGGCGCAACTCCAGGGTATGGGCGTGGCGCTCCAGCACCTCGACGTGCAGGTCGAGCCCGTCGCCCACGCTCGAACACCAGCGCCCCGAGACCAAGCGGTGCAGGCCGAACATCCGCTCCATGCGCTCGTGGTTCTCGGCGTACAGGCCCATCAGCCAGGCGAAACGCCCGAGTGCGGGGTACGGCAGAGCGTGGCGGTTCTGGCGGGGCATCGGGTCAGAAGTAGGACGGCCGGCGCAGGCCGATTCGGGCGACGATCTTGCTGGCGATTTCTTCGATCGAGGTGTGGGTGGTGCTGAGCACCGGGATCTGCTCGCGATGGAACATGGCCTCGGCGATCGCCACCTCGCGCTTGCAGACTTCCAGCGTGGCATAACGTGAGCCGGGCTTTCGCTCCTCGCGGATCTTCTGCAGGCGCGAAGGGTCGATGGTGAGCCCGAACAGCTTGCGCCGATGCCGGCGCAGTTTTTCCGGCAAGCGATCGGCGTCGAGGTCGTCCGGCGTGAGCGGGTAGTTGGCGGCGCGCAGACTGTGGTGCAAGGCCAGATACAGGCAGGTCGGTGTCTTGCCGGAACGCGACACACCCACCAGCAGCACATCGGCCTCGTCGTAATCGAGATCGACGCCGTCGTCGTGGGTGAGGGCGAAATTGGTGGCCTCCATGCGCCTTTCGTAGGCCTCGGGGTCGACCATGGCGTGAGCCCGCCCGACCCGTGGCTGTCGACGCTGGCCCAGAGCCTGCTCGAGGCGCTCCAGGAAGGGTTCGAACACGTCCAGCACCAGGGCACCGCTGGCGGCCAGTTCGCGGGTCATCTCGCCATCGACGATGGTGTTGATGACGATCGGCTGCACCCCGCGCGATTCGCCATCGGCGCGGATGGTGGCAGCGATCTGGCGGGCTCGTTCAAGGCTGTCGATGAAAGACAGGCGCTGGCACTCAAAGGCCTGGTCGCCGAACTGGGTGAGCAGACTGTTGCCGATGGTCTCGGCGGTGATGCCGGTGCCATCGGAGACGAAATAGACGGGGCGGATGCTCATGCGGGCTCGCAGGGCCGGGACTGCCTCGCAGCGTAACGGCTCCCGGTGAAGGTTCAATCAGGCGGCCCGCGAGACCCGTGCTTGTTCCTGCCGCGCCCAGCCCGGACAATGGGCGTTTCCCCCGCCGTGCCGGAGCATCGTTTGGACACCCCCGTTCTTTGGCTGCAGGACCTCCGCCTTTCCGATCTCGCCCGGGTGGGCGGCAAGAACGCCTCGCTGGGCGAGATGATCGGCCATCTGGCCCAGCTCGGCGTCTCGGTGCCCGGTGGCTTTGCGACCACGGCCGAGGCCTTCCGCCAGTTCATCGCCGAGAACGCGCTGCACGACCGCATTTACTCCAAGCTCGCCACGCTCGATGTCGAGGATGTGGTTGCACTGGGCCGCGCCGGTGCCGAGATCCGCTCCTGGGTGATCGAGGCACCGTTGCCGGCATCGCTCGATACCGCCATCCGCGAGGCCTACGCGCGGATGTGCCGCGAGGCCGGCGCCAGCGACCTCGCCGTGGCCGTGCGCTCCTCGGCCACCGCCGAAGACCTTCCGGATGCCAGTTTCGCCGGCCAGCAGGAAACGTTCTTGAACGTGACCGGCGCCGACGACGTGGTGCGCAAGGTCAAGGAGGTCTTCGCCTCGCTCTACAACGACCGCGCCATCGCCTACCGCGTCCACCACGGCTTCAAGCACGAGGACGTGTTCCTCTCGGCGGGTGTGCAGCTGATGGTGCGCTCCGACCTCGGCGCCTCCGGCGTGCTGTTCACGCTCGACACCGAATCCGGCTTCCGCGACGTGGTGTTCGTGACCGCCAGCTACGGTCTTGGCGAGTCCATCGTGCAGGGCGCGGTGAACCCCGACGAGTTCTACGCCTACAAGCCGAACCTCGAAGCCGGCCGGCCGGCCATCCTGCGCCGCACGCTGGGCAGCAAACAGATCCGCATGGTGTATTCGAGCGCGTCCGGCGAGCGGGTGCGCAACGAGGCCACGCCGCCCGAGCTGCGCGACCGATTCTCGCTCTCCGACCATGACGTCGAGGAGCTGTCGCGGCAGGCACTCACCATCGAGAGGCACTACGGCCGCCCGATGGACATCGAATGGGCGAAGGACGGCATCACCGGCAAGCTCTACATCGTGCAGGCCCGACCGGAGACGGTGAAGTCGCGCACCCGCGCCACCCAGGTCGAGCGCTTCCGCCTGCAACGGCGTGGCGAGGTGATCGCGCAGGGTCGTGCCATCGGCCAGAAGATCGGCACGGGCATCGCCCGCGTGATCCGCAACGTGGCCGAGATGAACCGCGTGCAGCCGGGTGACGTGCTGATCGCCGACATGACCGACCCCGACTGGGAGCCGGTGATGAAGCGCGCCGCCGCCATCGTCACCAACCGCGGTGGCCGCACCTGCCACGCCGCGATCATCGCCCGCGAGCTCGGCGTGCCGGCGGTGGTTGGCACTGGCGATGCGCTGCAACGCATCCCCGACGGCACGCCGGTGACGGTGAGCTGTGCCGAGGGCGACACCGGTTTCATCTACGCCGGCCAGCTGGCCTTCGAGAAGGTCGTGGCCGACCTCGACAAGATGCCGCCCGCCCCGCTCAAGATCATGATGAACGTGGGCAACCCGGAGCGCGCTTTCGACTTCGCGCAACTGCCGCACCAGGGCATTGGCCTCGCCCGGCTCGAGTTCATCATCGCCCGCCAGATCGGCGTGCACCCGCGCGCCCTGATCGAATACGAGAAGCAACCGGCCGACATCCGCGCCCAGATCGACCGGTTGATGGCCGGTTACAGCGATCCGGTGAGCTTCTACGTCGAGCGTCTGGTCGAAGGCATCGCCACGCTGACGGCGGCCTTCGCGCCGCATCCGGTCATCGTGCGGCTGTCGGATTTCAAGTCGAACGAGTACGCCAACCTGGTCGGCGGCGCCGCCTACGAGCCGCACGAGGAGAACCCGATGATCGGGTTCCGCGGTGCCTCGCGCTACATCCACCCGGATTTCAAGGACTGTTTCGCGCTCGAATGCCGCGCCGTCCGCAAGGTCCGCGACGAGATGGGCCTGAAGAACCTCTGGGTGATGATCCCCTTCGTGCGCACGCTGGCCGAGGGCCAGGCCGTCATCAATACCCTCGAGGCCCATGGTCTGGTGCAGGGCAGCACGTCCGGCAACCCGGACGGGCTGAAGGTCATCATGATGTGCGAGCTGCCCTCGAACGCCCTGCTGGCCGACGCGTTCCTCGACCTTTTCGACGGCTTCTCGATCGGCTCGAACGACCTGACCCAGTTGACCCTCGGCCTCGACCGCGATTCCGGCATCGTCGCCCACCTGTTCGACGAACGCGACCCGGCAGTCAAGAAGATGCTGGCCATGGCCATCTCGGCCGCGCGTGCCCGCGGCAAGTACGTCGGCATCTGCGGGCAAGGCCCGAGCGACCATCCTGATCTGGCCGAGTGGCTGATGGACCAGGGCATCGAGTCGGTGTCGCTCAACCCCGACACCGTCGTCGACACCTGGTTGCGGCTCGCTCGCCACAAGGCTGGCTGAACATGGCCGCGCCCCCCGTCCTGCCCGCTGTGCCACCGGCCCTGCCGGTGGCCGCTGACGAGGCGCTGGGCCTGCTGGATCAGCTGCGCCAGCAACTCCAACAGCTCGATTGGCTGGGTCTTGCCGCTCAGTGGGGCCTGCGCCTGCTCGCGGCGGTGCTGGTGTTCGCCGTCGGCCTGTGGCTTTCACGCAAACTGAGCCGGATGCTGGAAAACGCCCTGCGTCGTGCAAACGTCGATCTGATGCTGTGCAGTTTTCTGCGCAACATCACCTACTTCGGCGGCCTCATCGTCGTCACCGTGGCCGCGCTGACACAGATCGGCATCCCGCCGGCCTCGTTGCTGGCCGTGCTCGGTGCCGCCGGCCTCGCCATTGCGCTCGCCTTGCGCGACTCTCTGTCAAATCTCGCTTCCGGGGTGATGCTGATCCTGTTGCGCCCCTTCAAGGCCGGCGACTACGTGCAGATCGCCGGGCAGGAAGGCACGATCGAGCAGGTGCAGGTGTTCCAGACCCGACTGCGCACCATCGACAACCGGATCATCGTGTTGCCGAACAGCCAGATCACCAGCGCGCCGATCATCAACTTCACCGCCATGCCCCGTCGGCGGCTCGACCTGACCGTGGGTGTCGACTACGACGACGACCTCACCGAAGCCAGAGCCGCACTCTTGGCGGTGGCAGCAGCCAGCCCGCGGGTGCTGAAGGATCCGGCCGCCGATGTGCTGCTGACCTCGCTGGCGGGAAGCAGCGTCAACCTGATGCTACGGGCCTGGGTCAACACCACCGATGTGGTGGGAGCGAGAAGCGAACTGCTGGAGGGCATCCATACCGAACTGCGTCGACGTGGACTCTCCATCCCCTACCCGCAGCGCGACCTGCACATCTACCACCACGGCGAGACGCCCGGAGGCAAGGTTTCAAAGCGCGAACTGATCGACGACGGCGGTCCTTGAACCGGTCCGCCGGCCCTGCGCAGCCGGCCTAGGGCGACTGCCCGCCCAAGGCCCCCATGTGGCGGCGGTAATGGCGGAGTTCCTCGATCGACTCGAGCACATCGGCCAGCGCCGTGTGCCGACCCTGCTTGTTCACGCCCGCGAACACGCCGGGCGCCCAGCGGCGCGCCAGTTCCTTGATCGTCGAAACGTCGAGGTTGCGGTAATGGAACCAGCCCTCCAGCCTCGGCATCAGCCGGGCGAGGAAACGGCGGTCCTGGCAGATCGAGTTGCCGCACATCGGCGACTGCCCCGCCGGCACCCAGCGCGAGAGGAAATCGCAGGTGAGCGCCTCGGCGTCGGCCAGGGAATGCGGGCTGGCCAGGACACGGTCCCAGAGGCCCGACTGGCGGTGCGTGCCGCGGTTCCAGTCGTCCATCGCCTCCAGAACCGCCAAGGGTTGCCGGATCGCCAGCGCTGGGCCTTCGGCGAGCACGTGCAGCTCGGGGTCGGTGACCACGGTGGCGATCTCCAGCAGGGTGTCGCGGCCGGGGTCGAGGCCGGTCATCTCGAGATCGATCCAGATGAGGCGGGCGCTGTCGTTGGCAGGTGAATGCATCGTGACAGTGTAAGCGCTACCGGGCTTTCCGGTCACCGTTCGTCACCCGGGGCCGGCCTTTCGACGGCGTTTGCGGCGGAAGTAGTCGGTCAACAGTTGCGCCGCCGCCTCGGCGCAGACACCGCCCTCGACCAGAACGCGGTGGTTGTGACGGGGATCGGCCAGCAGATCGAACACGCTGCCGGCCGCGCCCGTCTTCGGATCGCTGGCGGCGAACACCAGACGGGCGATGCGGGCGTGCACCATGGCCATCGCGCACATCGCGCAGGGTTCGAGCGTGACGTAGAGCGTGGTGCCGAGCAGGCGATGGTTGCCGAGGCGCTGCCCGGCCCGGCGCATCGCCACGATCTCGGCATGGGCACTCGGGTCGTTCTCCGAGAGGTTACGGTTCCAGCCCTCGGCCAGCAGCGAGCCGTCAGCGGCCACGAGCACGGCACCGACCGGCACCTCGTCGTCCTCGCGTTCCGCGCGGCGGGCGAGGTCGAGGGCGAGGTGCATCCAGTGGTGGTCGGTGTCGTTCACTCCCATTCAATGGTGGCGGGCGGCTTGCCGGAGATGTCGTAGACCACGCGGCTGACGCCGCGCAATTCGTTGACGATCCGGCGCGCCACCACATCCAGCAGCGCATAGGGCAAATGCGCCCAGTGCGCGGTCATGAAATCGACGGTCTCGACCGCGCGCAGCGCGATCACCCACTCGTAGGCGCGGGCATCGCCGACCACGCCGACCGACTTGACCGGCAGGAACACGGCGAAAGCCTGCGAGGTCTTGTCGTACCAGCCGGCGCGGCGCAACTCCTCGATGAAGATGGCATCGGCACGAGCCAGAATTTCGGCGTATTCGCGCTTCACTTCGCCAAGGATGCGCACACCGAGGCCGGGGCCGGGGAACGGATGGCGGAACACCATCGCGCGCGGCAGACCGAGTTCGACGCCGATGCGGCGCACCTCGTCCTTGAACAACTCGCGCAGCGGCTCGACCAGCCTGAGCTGCATGCGCTCGGGCAGGCCGCCGACGTTGTGGTGGCTCTTGATGACATGCGCCTTGCCGGTCCTGCTGCCAGCCGACTCGATCACATCCGGGTAGATCGTGCCCTGGGCCAGCCACTTCACCTTCGGCAGCTTCTTCGATTCCTGCTCGAAGATCTCGATGAACAGCCGGCCGATGATCTTGCGCTTGGCCTCGGGCTCGCTCACACCGGCCAGCTCGCGGTAGAAGTGATCGGCGGCATCGACGCGGATCACCTTGATGCCCATGCCGCCCTTTTCGGCGTTGTTGGCGAACATCGCCATCACCTGGTCGCCTTCGTTCCAGCGCAGCAGGCCGGTGTCGACAAAGACGCAGGTGAGCTTGTCGCCGATCGCCTTGTGCAGCAGGGCCGCCACCACCGAGGAATCGACGCCGCCGGAGAGCCCCAGCAGCACCTCGTCATCGCCAACCTGCGCACGCACGCGGGCGATCTGGTTGTCGATGATGTTGGCGGCGGTCCACAGCGTCGCACAAGCCGCGATATCGACGACGAACCGGCGCAACTGCTCGGTGCCCTGCTTGGTGTGCGTCACTTCCGGATGCCACTGCACACCGTAGTAGGCGCGAGCTTCGTCGGCCATGGCCACGATCGGCACGCTGTGGGTGCGCGCGGTGATCTTGAAGCCCTTGGGAAGCAAGGTGACGCGATCGCCGTGGCTCATCCACACATCGATGCGCGGCGGGGTGCCGGGGTGGTCTTTCTGGTCGTCGAGCAGGCGGCAGGCGGAAGCGACTTCCACCTCGGCATAGCCGAACTCGCGGTCGTGCCCGCTTTCGACATGGCCACCGAGCTGCACCGCTAGGGTCTGCATGCCGTAGCAGATGCCGAGCAGGGGCACGCCAAGGTCGAACACGGCCTGCGGCGCGCGCGGTGAGCCCTCCTCGGTGGTCGACTCCGGCCCGCCCGACAGAATGATGCCTTTCGGCGCGAAGGCCACGATGTCGGCCGGGTCACGGTCCCAGGCCCAGATCTCGCAGTAGACGCCGAGTTCGCGCACACGGCGGGCGATCAGCTGCGTGTACTGTGCACCGAAGTCGAGGATCAGGATCTTGTCGCTGTGGAGGTCGGTCATCGCTCACTGCCGGTAGTTCGGCGGTTCCTTGGTGATCTGCACGTCGTGCACGTGGGCCTCGCGGGTACCCGCGTGGGTCACGCGGACGAAGCTCGGCTTGGTGCGCATCTCCTCGATGCTGGCGCAGCCGACATAGCCCATCGAGGCGCGCAGACCGCCGGCCAGCTGGTGCACCACGTTGGCGAGCGGGCCGCGGTAGGGCACGCGGCCTTCGATGCCTTCCGGCACCAGCTTGTCGGCATCCGAGGCGTCCTGGAAATAGCGGTCCTTGCTGCCCTGCTGCATGGCGCCGAGGCTGCCCATGCCGCGGTAGCTCTTGTAGCTGCGGCCTTGGAACAGCTCGATCTCGCCGGGCGATTCCTCGGTGCCGGCGAACAAGCCACCGATCATGATGCTGGAGGCGCCGGCGACGATGGCCTTGGCCAGATCGCCCGAATAGCGCACGCCGCCATCGGCGATCAGCGGAATACGGCCCTTCAGCGCCTCGGCGACCATGCCCACGGCGGTGATCTGCGGCACACCGACCCCGGCCACGATCCGCGTGGTGCAGATCGAGCCCGGGCCCACGCCCACCTTGACCGCGTCAGCACCGTGGGCCTCGAGCGCCAGGGCGGCTTCGCCGGTGACGATGTTGCCGCCGATGACCTGCAGCTGCGGAAAGTGCTTCTTGGCCCAGGCCACGCGCTCGAGCACGCCCTGCGCGTGACCGTGCGCGGTGTCGACCACGATCACGTCCACACCAGCAGCCACCAGGGCCTCGATGCGCGCCTCGGTGTCGCCGCCCACGCCCACCGCCGCGCCGACCACGAGACGCTCGCTCGGGTCCTTGGCGGCGTTCGGGTTGTCGCGGGCTTTCTGGATGTCCTTGACGGTGATCAGGCCGCGCAGCGCGAACTGGTCGTCGACCACCAGCACTTTCTCGATGCGGTACTGGTGCAGTTTGGCCAGCACCTCCTCGTCGGTCGCGCCCTCGCGCACGGTCACCAGCCGGTCGCGTCCGGTCATGATGCTGCTCACCGGCGCGTCGAGGCGGGTCTCGAAACGCATGTCGCGGCCGGTGACGATGCCCACCAGCTGGCCGTTCTCGACCACCGGCACGCCGGAGATGCGCCGCGCCCAGGTCAGTTTCAGCACCTCGCCCACGGTCGTGCCCGGGCTCACGGTGAAAGGCTCGCGGATCACCCCGGCTTCGAACTTCTTGACCTCGGCCACCTCGGCGGCCTGCCGCTCCACGCCCATGTTCTTGTGGATGATGGCGATGCCGCCGAGCTGGGCCATGGCAATGGCCAGTCGCGCCTCGGAGACGGTGTCCATCGCCGCCGCCACGATCGGCAGGTTGAGGGCGAGGCCGCGGGTGAACCGGGTGGTGAGCGAGACGTCCTTGGGCAGCACCGTGGAGTGCGCCGGAATCAGGGAAACATCGTCGAAGGTCAGGGCTTCCGCCTGGACGCGCAGCATGGACGGCTCCGGAAATGGGAAGCGCGCTAGTCTATCCGGTTCGCCGCCCGCCCCGCCCTACCCGGCCAGGAACACGGTCGACAGGCCCGGCCAGCGGGTGATGATGACGAGCGCGATACCCAGCAGCACAAGGAAGGGCAAAGTGGCGCGGATGATGGTGAGGATCGGCACCTGAAAGCGGTAGGCGGCCACGAACAGGTTCATGCCCACCGGCGGGGTCATGTAGCCGATCTCCAGGTTGGTGAGCATGACCACGCCGAGATGGGCCGGGTGCACGCCGAAGTGCTGGGCCAGTGGCAGCAGCAGCGGCGTGAGGATGACGATGGCCGAGAAGATGTCGACCAGCATGCCCACACCCAGCAGGAACAGGTTGAGCACCACCAGGAATTCCATCGGCGTCTCGATGTGCAGGCTCACCCAGGTGAACAGGGCGGTCGGCACGTCGCGGTCGATGAACCAGTTCGACAAGGCCTTGGCGGCACCGAGGATGAGCAGGATCGCCCCCACCATGCGCATCGCTTCCGACATCACCGCCGGGAGCCGGCCCCAGCTGATCTCGCGGCGGATGATCACGGTCACCAGCAGCACCCAGGCGGCGGTCAGCGCCGAGACTTCGCTGACCGCCAGCACGCCCTGGTAGACCGCCAGCAGCACGAGCAAAGGCAGGGGCAGTTCCCAGCGGGCGTCTTTGATTGCCGCCCAGGCCTCGGCGGCGTCGAAGCCCCGCTCCGGGCGCGGCAGATGGCGACCCACCCACATGGCATGCAGGGCGAGCACGGCCATCAGCACGAGGCCGGGCAGCAGGCCGGCCTGGAACATCTCCTGCACGCCGACCGGCGGTGTGCTGCCGACCTGACCGGCCATGAAGCCGTAGAGGATCAGCGGCATCGAGGGTGCGAACAGCAGGCCGAGGCTGCCGCAGGTGGTGACCAGACCAAGCGCGTAGAGGTCGGGGTAGCCGGCCTGGCGCAGGGCCGGGTATAGCAGGGCACCGACCGCGACGATGGTCACGCCGGAGGCCCCGGTGAAGGCGGTGAACAGGGCGCAGACCACGATGGTGACGATGGCCAAACCGCCCGGCAGTCCGCCGAGGAAGGCGTTCGACAAACGCACCAGGCGCTTGGGCGCGCCGCTCTCGGAGAGCAGGTAGCCGGCCAGAGTGAACAGCGGGATCGCCAGCAAGCCCGGCATGTCGCCCAGGGCATAGAACTCGGTAAGCGCCGCCTGCCCGTAGCCGGCCGCGTGCAGGCCAACCAGAGCAATACCGAGGATCACCGCGAACAAGGGCATGCCCAGTACGGCCAGCAGCAGAAGCAGGCCGATCAGCCATTCGATGCTCACCGCGGCAGGTCCGGCGGCGGTCGCGGCGCGAAGGCGGCGATGGTGAAGCGAAGGGCCAGCAGACCGAAACCGGCCGGCAGCACCAGCATCGGCACCCAGCTCGGCACACCCGGCACGAACGGCAAGGGAAAGGCGCGCTCCTCAAGGACCAGGCCGAAACCCATCCACGCCGCCCAGACGCAGATCGCTGCCGCACCGAGCTGCCCCAGCCCATGCAGCGGCCAGCGCAGCGCCTCGGGCACGACGCGCGGCAGGGCGTCGATGCTGATGTGACGCTGCTGGCGGGCCGCACCCAGAGCCCCCAGCATGGCGAGCCAGAGCACGCCCGCGCGGCTGACCGTCTCGCCCCAGGGCAGGCCGGTGTCGAACAGGCTGCGCAGCACGATCTGCGACAGTGCCAGCAACAGCAGGGCGGCCAAGGCCAGAGCCAGCAGCAGGTCCTCGGCCCGGTGCAACCAGCGCAGGGCGCGGGCCAGCGGTGCCTCGCTCAAGGTTGGCGGCCCTGCGCTTCGCGGATCGCCTGGAGGATGGCCGGGCTGATGCCCTGTTCGCGCTCGAGCTGGGCGATGGCCCGGGCACCGATGTCGCGGAAGGTGGCGGCATCGGCCGGCGTCGGGCTGATGACTTCGAGGCCTTGACGGCGCATCGCCGCCAGGGCCGCGGCATCGTCACGACGGATGGTGGCATCGACGCGGGCGGTGGTGGCCGCGAAGATGCGGTCGATCACCGCCTGGTCGGCGGCGGCGATCCGCTGCCAGGCCCGCAGATCGACCACCACATAGCCCACCACGTAGGCGAGCGGCAGGTCGTAGAGGCTGCGCAGGCGGCCGTGCCACTGCAGGGCCACGGCACCGGACGGGGTGTTGGCCACCATATCGACCATGCCGGTCTGCAGGCTGGTGAACACGTCGGCGATCGGCAGTGAGATCGGGTTCGCACCGCCGATGCGGAAGGTGGTCTCGGTGATCCGATCGTTCTGCGGCACCCAGAGCCGCGCCCGGCGCACGTCCTCGACACTGGTGATACGGCCGGTGGACATCAGGTAGGCAAAGCCGATGCCGGCCGCGCCCAGCATGTGGAAACCGCGCTCGCGGAAACCGGCCGCCAGCAGCGGATCGACCTTCGGCCGGACGCGGTCGACCTCGGCCCAGTCGGCGAACAGGAACGGCAGGGTGTAGGCCGAAGCATCCGGGTAGACCAGAGCCAGCTCGCTCGAGGTGAGCACACCGCCCTGCAACTGCCCGCCCTGACGGATCCGGCGCAGCACCGCCTGATCGTTGCCCATCACGCCGCCGGGGAAAAAGCGGATCTCGACCCGGCCGGCGGTTTCGCTGCGGACCTGTGCGGCGGCGGCGCGCAGCTCGCGCATCCACGGCGAACCCTCGGGGGCCAAGGTGGCAAGACGCAGGGTCTGGGTTGATGGGGTCTGGGCCAGCACAGGCGCTGTCGCCAGAGCCAGCAGCAGCGGCCAACCGGCGAGACCCAGACAACGGAACAGAAGGCGCATCACGAAGGTCCTTATCGGAAGAAGTCGACGCCACTGGCCTGCAACTCGCGGGCGCGGACCTGGGCCAGGGTGTTCATGAGGGTGTAGCCGGCGGCACGCGGGTCGGCGGCCAGCACTTCGGCAAGCAGGCGATCGTGCAGGGCCTGGTCGAACACCAGCCGGGCATGGAACTCGGCCATCAGCACCTTGGCGTAGAGGTTGCGGCCCTGCGAGACGGCGATGGCCCGCTCGAAATAAGCCCGACCACGCGCCGGCTGGCCGCCCACCGCCTCGGGATGCAGCGAGTTCAGCACGCCGAGGTAGACCAGCGGCACACCGCCATCGTGGAGGGGATCGAGGGCCACCACCCGCTGCAGCAGGGTTTCGATCTTGGGCAGATCTGCCACAGCGTTCCAGTCGTCGCGGTGCACCTGAAGATGGCCGGCCCAGGCGGCCGCGAGGCCGTAGAGGGTGTCGAGCTGACGGCGTCCGAGGCCCTCGACGACTTGCGCGAAATCCTGCGGGTTGCCGTCGAGCACCGGGCACAGGGTCGGGGCATCGATGCAGGCAGCGCGGCGGGCCTGATCCAGGGCGCGGCGGGCCAGACGCTGTGCACGAGCCGTGTCCTCGCCCACGAAGTTGCTGGCGTAGGCACTTTTCAGACGGGCGGCGGCCAGCAGGGTGTCGACGTTGTCGGGATCGCCCTCGAGCAAGCCTTCGAGCAGCAGCAGGTAAGCCGGCAGGCCGTCGCGCACGGTGGCCGGGTCATCGGCGTTCATGACCGCCTGGCCCAACTGCTCAGCCAGCCGCTGCGTGGTTCCGCCCAGCAGTGAGGCGCAACCGGACAAGGAGAGGGCCAGCACCAGGGCCAGCAACAAACACCGGATCGGGCAACGCGTTTTCATGGCAGGCATTCCATCAGGCTACCGGGCCCAGGTGTAGGGCGTGTGACCCGGCAGGTCGGCCGCCTCGGCGGCTTCCAGGGTGTTCTGCATCAGGGTGGCCACGGTCATCGGACCGACGCCGCCCGGCACCGGGGTGATCCAGCTCGCGCGCGGCAACGCCGCCTCGAAGCCGACATCGCCAACCAGTCGGCCATCCTCCATGCGGTTGATGCCGACATCGATGACCACCGCACCCGGCTTGACCCACTCGCCGGGCACGAGGCCGGGGCGGCCGGCCGCGACAACGAGGATGTCGGCCTGCTCGACCTGGCGCTGCAGCACCTCGCGCGGGGTGAACTTGTGGCAGGCGGTGACCGTGCAGCCGGCGATCAGCAACTCCAGCACCATCGGCCGGCCGACATGGTTGCTGACACCGACCACCACGGCATTGGCACCGCGCACCGGACGGTCGGTGTAGCCCAGCAGGGTGGTGATGCCGCGTGGTGTGCAGGGCCGCAGGCCGAACTGGCGCAGGGCGAGCCGACCGACGTTTTCCGGATGGAAACCATCGACGTCCTTGCGCGGGTCGATGCGCTGGATGATCTCGCGACCATCGCGGCCGTCCGGCAGCGGCAACTGCACGAGGATGCCGTGCACGTCCGGGTTGGCGTTGAGCCCTTCGATCAGTGCCAGCAGTTCGCTGTCGTCGGTGTCGGTCGGCAGGTCGATGTCGAAGGCCTCGATGCCGACCTTGGCGCAGGCGCGGCGCTTGTTGCGCACGTAGACGGCCGAGGCCGGATCGTCGCCGACCAGCACCACGGCAAGACCGGGACGCGGCCGGCCGGAGGCCAGCCGGGCGCGGACGCGCAGGGCGAGATCATCGAGCAGCCGTTCGGCAATGCCCTTGCCGTCGAGCAGGCGTGCGGTCATCGAAAAGCACAGCGAGGAAAGCCCGCCATTATCCGCGAGCCAGGCTTCGGCTGCACGAAGTCAGCCGGGCCTTGTTCAGATGGCGGCACAGATCGCTTCGAGATCGTGATAGCCGGTGAATCGCGCCTGCGGGCCGCAGGTCGCGCAGTCCGGATCGGCCGCCAGCGCCACTTCGCGAAAGCGCAGACCGAGCGCATCGAAGAGCAGCAGACGCCCGGCCAGCGGCTCGCCCAGGCCGAGCAGCAGCTTCAGGGTCTCGGTGGCTTGCACGAGACCGAGCAAGCCCGGGAGCACGCCGAGCACACCGGCCTCGGCGCAATTGGGTGCGGCCTCCGGGCCGGGCGGCTCGGGGTGCAGGCAACGGTAACAGGGTGCTTTTGCCCCGCCCGGCGCGGCGCGCACGAACACGCTTACCTGCCCCTGGAAACGTTCGACCGCGGCATGCACGAGCGGCAGGCCGAGCCGGACGCAGGCGGCATTGAGCAGATAGCGGGTGGCGAAATTGTCGCTGCCATCGAGCACCACATCGACCCCGTGCAGCAGAGCCTCGACATTGGCGGCACTCAGGCGCTCGCGGATCGCCTCGACCCGGACGCTTGGGTTCAGGGCGAGCAGCCGCTCGCGGGCGGATTCGACCTTGGGGCGACCGATGCCGGCTTCGGTGTGCAGGATCTGGCGCTGCAGGTTGCTGCGCTCGATCACATCGTCATCGACAATGCGCAGATGCCCCACGCCCGCCGCCGCGAGGTAGAGCGCGGCCGGCGAACCCAGCCCGCCGGCACCGAGCAGGAGCACGCCACTGCCGGCCAAGCGGCGCTGGCCTTCCTGCCCGACGCCGGCGAGTCGCAGGTGGCGGTCGTAGCGCTCGGCGGCATCGGCGGTTGCACCTGGCCAGAGGGGTTCGGCAGCGAGCGGCAAGCCGGCGGCCCGCCAGGCGACAAAACCACCGGCGACGTTCGCCACCTCGCCATGCCCGGCGGCGAGCACAATCGCCGCGGCCCGGCGCGAGCGCTGGCCGATGGCGCAGAGCAGCAGCAAAGGCCGGCCGTCGTCGGGCAAGAGGCTTGGATCGTCCTGCAAGACGCTCAAAGGCAGGTGCAGCGCGCCGGCCGGCGCACCCAGCGCGACTTCGGCGGGCTCGCGCACATCGACCAGTCGGGCACCGGCCGCGACTCGCCGGGCGGCCTCCTCGACGCTGATCTCCGGCACCCGGCCCGGCCCCACCGGCGGCCTCAGGACTTGCGGGCGTAACGCAGCAGGCGGCGGCGCTTGGCCTGCTGACGCTCGGTGAGTTCGTTCTTCTTGCCCTCGAACGGGTTCTCGCCCTCGCGGAACTCGAAACGCAAAGGCGTGCCGACCAGCTTGAAACGCTTGCGGAAGAAGTTTTCCAGGTAACGCCGGTAGCTTTCCGGCAGGCCCTTCAGGCGCGAGCCGTGGACGATGAAGGTGGGCGGCGTGTTGCCACCGGAGTGCCCGTAGCGCATCTTCGGCGCGTGACCGCGCACGGTCGGCGGTGGGTTGGTCTCGTAGGCCACTTCCAGCGCACGGTTGATTTCGCTGGTGCCGAAGCTCTTGGTCACCGAGGCGTGGGCGCGGTTGACGGCGCGGAACAATTCGCGCAGGCCGCTGCCGTGCAGGGCCGAAATGGTGATGCGCTCGGCCCAGGGCGCGAAGGCCAGCTTGCGCTCCAGTTGCACGCGGTTCTGCTCGCGTTCGTAGCTGGAGAGGCCATCCCACTTGTTGACCGCGACGACGAGGCCGCGGCCGGCTTCGAGCACATGGCCCAGCACCGTCGCATCCTGATCGGTGATCCCCTCGGTGCCGTCGACCAGCACCACCGCCACCTGGCAGTGTTCGATCGAGGCCAGGGTCTTGAAGGCGCTGAACTTCTCGACCGCCTCCTCGACCTTGCCGCGCCGACGCAGGCCGGCGGTGTCGATCAGGCGGTAGAGCTTGCCGTCGCGTTCGAGGTCGACGGCGATCGAATCGCGGGTGGTGCCCGGCACGTCGGAGGCGATCATCCGCTCCTCGCCCAGCATGCGGTTGACCAGCGTGCTCTTGCCGACGTTGGGGCGACCGACGAAAGCCACACGGATGCGCCGCGGGTCGTCCTCCAGCACCGAGAGGTCGCGATCGGGTGGCAGGCGCGATTGCAGCAGTTCGACGAGATCGCCCACGCCGCGCTGGTGCGAGGCCGCGAGCGGCAGCGCATCGGCCACGCCGAAACGCGCGAACTCGACCATGCAGGCTTCTTCGTCGAGACCGTCGGTCTTGTTGACGGCGAGCACCAGTGGTTTGCCGGTCTTGCGCAGCCAGGCCACGATGTCGCGGTCCAGGGTGGCAAGACCCTCGCGGGCATCGACGACGAAAACGATGAGGTCGGCTTCTTCGGCGCCGGCCCGGGCCTGCCGCGCGGTAGCGCCGGCCAGGCCGATCTCCTCGCCCGAGAGGCCGCCGGTATCGACGACCGCGAAGGGTCGCTCGGCATCGAGCCGGCAGACGCCGTAATGGCGGTCGCGGGTGACGCCCGGCTGGTCGTGGACCAGCGCGTCACGACTGCGGGTCAAGGCATTGAACAGCGTGCTCTTGCCGACGTTCGGCCGACCCACCAGCGCGACCAGCGGCAACATGCGGATTTACTCGGCGACGCGGAAAGCCGCGATCCGGCCTTCCTCGCTGACCGCCACCACCACGCCGGTGGGCGAAGCCAACGGGGCCGCGACGATCCGGGCCGACTGCAGGCGCGTGCGTGCGCGCAGCACGCCGGTCTGCGGATCGAACCAGTGCAGGTAGCCCTCGACATCGCCGACCACGGCCAGGCCACCGGCCAGCACCGCAGCAGTGGGCTGGCGGCGCAGCAGAGCGTCTTGGCGCCAGAGGGCGTTGCCGTTGTCGCGGTCGAGCGACCACAGGGTGCCGCCCTTGTCGGCCAGCAGCACACCGGTTGGGGTCAGTTCGAGGCCGTTCGGGCCGCCGTTCTCGCGGGTCCAGAGCAGTTGGCCGCTGGCCAGCGCCACCGCCGCCGTCACCCCACGCACACTGGTGGCGAAGAGCACGTTGGCACCGATGGCGAGGTCGCCATCGATGTCGGCAATGCGTTCCAGTTCGCTGCGGCCCTCGGCCTCGGCGACCATGGCTTCCCAGATCGGGGCGCCGTCCTCGGCGCGCAGGCCGAGCACGATGCCGTCCTCGTTGCCGACCAGCACCAGACCGACCGCGCTGGCCGGCGCACTGGCACCGAGCGAGCTGAGGCTGGGAATGCTGCGCTGATGGCTCCAGCGGCGCTCACCCGTGGCGGCGTCCAGAGCCACGGTGCGGCCGTCCTGCGAGCGGATCACCACCAGGCCGCGAACGATCAGCGGTGCGGCCTGCACCTCGGCGCTGGCCTGCGATTCCCAGCGCAGGCTGCCGTCGTTGGCATTGACGGCGAACACCGCACCGGTACGCCCGACCACGACGACCAGGCCTTCACCGGCCGCCACCGAGGAATGCAGACCACCGTCGGTGATGCGCGATTGCCAGAACAGCCAGCCGCGGCGGTTGCTCACTTCCGAGAGTCGGGTTTCCCAGCGGCGGGTGCCGGTTTCGAGATCGATGGCGCGCAAAGCACCGGCGCCGGTCACCGCATAGACCGTGTTGCCGTCGAGCGCCGGGCGCTGACGCAGGCCGAAACCGGCCTCCGGCTCACCCAGTGAATGCGACCAGAGCCGCTGCACGGTTCGGGCATCGGCGATGGGTGTGAGGGCGATCGGGGCAGCCGCCTTCTCGGCGTCGGAACGGAACCATTCCCGGGCCGTGCCGCAGCCGGAGAGCAGGAGGATCGACAACAGGGCGAGGCCCAGAGACTTGCGCATGGTTTTAGGCTTCCGTGGCGCGTTGGGCGGTGCCGCCGACATCGGCGAGCTTGAGTTCAAGCAGACCGCGCAGTGGTGAGGCCACATCGAGGGCGGTCAGGGCATTCTGGTAGGCAATACGGGCCTCCTCGCGACGGCCCTGGGCGGCCAGCGCATCGCCTTCGATCTCGTGGCGCAGCGCCGCGTAGGCCGGCAAAGTCACACCGCTCAACCGGGCCAGCGCCGCATCGTGCCGGGCGAGCACCAGCTCGGCACGGGCGGCACGCAGCAGCAGCATCTGCCGCAGGGCGGGGTCCCGGGCGGTCGGCAACCCGGCCTCGATGGCCTGCAGGGCCTCCTCCGGCTTGCCGGCGCGAAGCTGCGAGGCGGCAAGGCGCAGCGCGGCCAAGGCCGGGTAAGGCGTATCGGCGTATTCCGTGATCAGGCTGCCGGCGATGGCGGCGGCGGACTCGGCGTTACCGGTATCCTCGGCCTCGACGAAGCGCTCGAATTGCATCGAGGCCTCGGCGCGATGGCTGTCGCCCTGCGCTTGGTAGAGCTGGAAACCGACAATGGCGGCAAGGCCCAAAGCGATGCCACCGAACACCGAGGTGCCGTTGTCACGGAGCCATTTGCGGACGCGTTCGCCCTGTTCGTATTCGTCGATCTGGTCGTTGGACATGGGCCATCACCGCGCAGGCGCGGACGTGCGGAAGGGAAAGGCCAGCAAAACCGACGTCAGCGCGGCACGGCTTCGATGGCACCGTCGGAGGATAGCGCAAAGCGGGCCACGTTCGCCGCGCGAACGGCTTCGAGGTTCACGTCGGAGCCATCCACCCGCACTTCGGTGCCCAAGGCATTGCCGATGGTGACGCGACCGACCTGCTCGACCGGCCACTGCCGTGCCTCACCGGATCGGGCCAGCGCCCGCTCCAGAACGCTGCCATCGCGACCGAAAACCTCGATCCAGCTGTCGGCGGTGAAGCGCATCTCGATTCGCCGTGCCACCGCCTCGGCAAGCGGCAGGCTGGGTGTCAGGCCTGCCGAAACCGTGGTGGGGGGTGTCGACACCGGCACCGGTGCTGCAGCGGCCGGAGGTTCGGGGGTCTGGGCCACGACCGCGGTGTCGGACACCGTGGTCACCGGCAAGGCGGGCGCGGCTGGCACGGTCAGCGGCGGATCGAGAGCATAGGCCGCCGACGAACCGGCGTTCGGCCACTGCACAAGCAGCACGTAAAGGGCCGGTAACAACAACAGGCTGCCGGTCACGTAGGTGACCTGGCGCGCCGAGAAGTCGGCGAAACGACCAAAACGAGAGCGCGGCAGCTGCGAGCTCAACTGCGGATCGGGAAGCTGGGCGGCGATGCTCTCGCAATCGATGACGACATCGAGACGGCGGGCGTAACGCTGGAGCAGGTGACGGGCAAAAACCGGTGCACCGAGCCTGGCCCAGTCACCGCGCTCCATGGCTTCGAGCGTGGTTTGCGGCAGTTTCAGTTCGCGCCCGAGGGCGGCCAGCTCAAGCCCTTGGGCGAGACGGGCGGAACGCAGGCGAAGCGCAGTCGCTTGATCGGTTTCGGGAGGTGTCACGGCCGTCAGTCTCGTGGGGTGGCGGGGGGCGGCAACGGGCCTCCCTGGCCCTGCGTGGCGAGCTGTGCGCGGTAACGTGCAACGGCGCGGGCATCACCCGCGGCTTCTTCGATGCGGATGGCCAGCAGCAGTTCGGCCGGCGTCAGTGGCGCCAGGGCTTCGCGGCGCTGAAGAAAGGCGCGGGCTCCGAGCGTGTCGCCCTGCTTCAGCTCGACATGGGCCATGCCCACCAGCGACTGGGCATCGGTGGGAGAAAGTCCGAGTGCAGCCCGGAAGTTCATTTCCGCCGTGGGCAGCAGACCCTCGCCCAGCGCACAGGTGCCGGCATTGGCCAGAGCCTGCACCGGCTGCCGGTAGGTCGGGTCCTCGATGGCACGACCGAGCAGATCGAGGCCTTTTTTTGCATCCCCATGGCGGCACAGCCAGGCCCCGCGGGCGTTGAGAACGATGCCGTCCTGCGGCGAAAGTTGCACCGCACGCGCCAGCAGTTCGCCGGCCCGTTCGCGCTGGCCCTGGGCATCGAGCACCTGGCCCTTGGCCACCAGTGCTCGCCCGCTGCGCGGATCGGCACGGACGGCGATCTGCGCCTGTTCGAGCGCCTCGTCGAGCCGGCCGCGTTGCAGCAATTCCTGCGCAGCGTTGATCGAACGCAGCGCGATCGCGTTGGTGCCGGTGCCGGGCACCTGCGGGGGCGCGGTCGCGCAAGCGGCGAGCAGCACCGCGAGTGCGGCGATGGAAAAACCCTTTGCAGCGGTCTCAGGCCGCCGCACCGGAAGCCCCGTCGAGGGTCTTGCGGAACGCCGCTTGCCGGCGTGTCTTGTCCACGACCTGGCCTTTCAGCTGGCCGCAAGCAGCATCGATGTCGTCGCCACGCGTGCGGCGCACCATGGTCAACACGCCGGCGTCGAGGAGCGTCTTCTGGAAGCCGCGGATCGCTGCCTCGTCACTGCGCGCAAAACGCGTGCCGGGGAACGGATTGAACGGAATCAGGTTCACCTTGGCGGCGTGGTTGTCCTGCGCTTGGCGGCAGAACTGCCGCATTAAAGCGGCCAGTTCGCGAGCGTGACCGGGCTGGTCGTTGACGCCCTGCATCAGCGTGTATTCGAAGGTGATCGAGTCGATCTTGGTCGCCCGCACATAGCGCAGGCAGGCGGCCATCAGTTCGGCGATCGGGTACTTTTTATTGAGCGGCACAAGCTGCGTGCGCAGCTCGTCGTTGGCCGCGTGCAGCGAGACCGCCAGGGCCACATCGGCACGGCTGGCGAGCTGGTCGATCATCGGTACCAGGCCGGCGGTCGAGAGCGTGACGCGCTTGCTGGCGAGGCCGAAGCCGAGGTCGTCGCGCATCAGGTTCATCGCGGTGACGACGTTCTCGAAGTTCAGCAGCGGCTCGCCCATGCCCATCATCACGACATTGGTGAGCTTGCGGTCCTTGTGCGGCACGTTGCCCAGATGCCGCGCCGCGACGAAGACCTGGCCGATGATCTCGGCGGCGGTCAGGTTGCGGTTGAAGCCTTGGGTGGCGGTCGAGCAGAACTGGCAATTGAGCCCGCACCCGACCTGGCTCGACACGCAGAGCGTGCCGCGGCCCTTATCGGGGATGAAGACGGTTTCCACGGCATTGCCGGCATCCATGCCGAGCAGCCACTTGTGGGTGCCGTCGGTGGAGGGCTTGTCGAACATCACCTTCGGCGGACGCGCCTCGCAGCGCGCCTCGAGCTTGCCGCGCAGGGCCTTGCCGAGGTCGGTCATGCCACCGAAGTCGGTGACATGACGGTGGTAGATCCACTTCATCACCTGGTGGGCACGGAAGCGCTTCTCACCGAGCTCGTGCTCGAAGAAGTGCTCCATGCCCTCGCGGTCGAGGTCGAGCAGGTTGACGCGCGCAGGCGCCACCGGCGAGGCCGGCGGCGCGATCGCAACAGGGGCGTCAATCGTGCCCATCAGCCATTCAGCGCGGGCAGAGCTCGGTGGTGCTGAAGAAGTAGGCGATTTCGATCGCGGCGTTCTCGGCGCTGTCGGAGCCGTGCACAGCGTTGGCGTCGATCGAATCGGCAAAATCGGCGCGGATGGTGCCGGGCGCGGCGTCTTTCGGGTTGGTGGCGCCCATCAGATCGCGGTTCTTCGACACCGCGCTCTCGCCTTCCAGCACCTGGATCATCACCGGGCCGGAGATCATGAACTCAACGAGGGCGTTGAAGAACGGACGCTCGCGATGCACGGCGTAGAAGCCCTCGGCCTCCTTGCGCGAGAGTTGCTTCATTTTTGCCGAGATGATCCTCAGGCCGGCGTTCTCGAAACGCGTGTAGATCGGACCGATCACGTTCTTCGCGACGGCGTCCGGCTTGATGATCGAAAGGGTGCGCTCCAGAGCCATGCTTGCAAACCTTTGTCAAAAGAAAATCCGATAAGACATCCAGTGTAGCGGAAAAATCTCCGCAGGACAGCCGCTTACGGCACATTCCGGAGGCCTTGTTTTCAGCGGTACGCGGCTTTCAGCGGTACGCGATTCAATCAATCACTTGATGTACACGCCCACCCCGTGCAGGCTGCGGTCCATCACCGTCAGGAGGACGCCATGGGCACCTCGCATTTCAACACCAAGGACCGCATCCTCGGCGCCGCCGAGGCGCTGTTCGCCATCCACGGTTTCGCCGGCACCTCGCTGCGGCAGGTGACCAGCCAGGCCGACGTCAACATCGCCGCGGTGAACTACCACTTCGGCTCGAAGGAAAACCTCGTCAACGAGGTGTTCCGCCGGCGCATGGATGACATGAGCGAACGTCGCTTGAAACTGCTGGCCGCGGCCCGTCAGAACCACCCCGGCGACCTCGAGGCGGTGCTGCGCGCCTTCATCGAGCCGCCCCTGGCGCTCAGCCTCGACCGCCAGCATGGCGGCGCGGCCTTCGTCCGGGTGCTGGCCCGGGCCTTCGCCGAGAAGAACGACGGCCTGCGCAAGTTTCTCTCCGACAACTACGGTCATGTGTTGCGCGAGTTCGCCAAGGCGATCGCCGACTGCGTGCCCGGCCTGCCCAAGGAGGATCTGTACTGGCGGCTCGATTTCGTCGCCGGTGCTCTGACCTACGCCATGGCCGATTTCGGGCTCATCAAGCGACCCGCCGCTGCCACCGAAAAGCAGCATTGCGACAAGGCCGCCCTGCAACTGGTGCGTTTTGCCGCCGCCGGTCTGCGCGCCGACGGGTGAGTCTGGCGCGCTGGCATTGGCCGGTTGACCATACGCCAGCGTATCTTTAACGTACGCCGGCGTACGCTCCGGCGTTCCATTGCCTCCATCGTTCCCCCTCGTTCTCCTCCCCACCCGGAGTTTTCATGTCCCAGCTTCGTATCCGCAAAGTGGCGGTGCTCGGCGCCGGCGTGATGGGCGCGCAGATCGCCGCTCATCTTGTTAACGCTGACGTTGACACGCTGCTCTTCGACCTTCCGGCCAAGGAAGGCGACAAGAACGGCATCGTCCAGAAAGCGATCGCCAGCCTCGGCAAGCTCTCGCCCGCCCCGCTCGCCAACAAGGCCAAGGCTGCGGCCATCGTCCCGGCGAACTACGAGCAGCACCTCGCCCTCCTCGCCGACTGCGACCTCATCATCGAGGCGATCGCAGAAAAGATGGAGTGGAAGAAGGACCTCTACGAGAAGATCGCCCCGCACGTGGCAAAGCACGCCATCGTCGCGTCGAACACCTCGGGCCTGTCGATCAACGCGCTTGCTGACGCCATGCCGGAAAGCGTTCGCCCGCGCTTCTGCGGCGTGCACTTCTTCAATCCGCCGCGCTACATGCACCTCGCCGAGCTGATTCCGTGCAAGGGCACCGAGGCCGGCGTGCTGGAAGGCCTCGAGACCTTCCTCACCACCACGCTCGGCAAGGGCGTCGTCTACGCCAAGGACACGCCGAACTTCATCGGCAACCGCATCGGCGTGTTCTCGATCCTCGCCGGCATGCACCACACCGAGCGCCTCGGCCTCGGATTTGATGAGGTCGACGCCATCACCGGCCCGCTGATCGGCCGCCCGAAGTCGGCGACTTACCGCACTTCGGACGTGGTCGGCCTCGACACCATGGCCCACGTCATCAAGACGATGGCCGACACGCTGCCGGACGACCCGTGGCATTCGTACTTCAAGGCCCCGGCGTGGCTGCAGGCGCTGATCGGCAAGGGCGCGCTGGGCCAGAAGACCGGCGCCGGCATCTACACCAAGCGCGGCAAGGACATCCTCGTCCTTGATCTGGCCAAGCAGGACTACCGCCCGACTGGCGCCGAAGCGAACCCCGAGGTCGTCGAGATCCTGAAGATCAAGAACCCGGCCGAGAAGTTCGCCAAGCTGCGCGCCCACGCGCACCCGCAGGCGCAGTTCCTGTGGGCGATCTTCCGCGACCTGTTCCACTACGCCGCCTTCCATCTGCACTCGATCGCCGACACTGCGCGTGACGTCGACTTCGCCATGCGCTGGGGCTACGGCTGGAACCTCGGGCCCTTCGAGACCTGGCAGGCCGCCGGCTGGCAGCAGGTCGCCGCGTGGATCAACGAGGACATCGCCGCCGGCAAGACCATGGGCACGGCCCCGCTGCCGGCTTGGGTGAGCGACAGCCGCGCCGGCGTGCACTCGGCGGAAGGCAGCTTCAGCCCAGCGCGCAATGCCGCCCTGCCCCGCTCCTCGCTGGCCGTCTACGGCCGCCAGCGCTTCCCGGAATCCGTCATCGGCGAGGCCCCGGCCAACCCGGGTACGACGGTGTTCGAGACCGAGGCCGTGCGCCTGTGGACCGACGGCGACGGCATCGCGGTGCTGAGCTTCAAGACCAAGATGAACACCGTCGGCGACGGCGTGCTGGCGGGCGTGCTGCAGGCCATCGACATCGCCGAGAAGGACTTCCGCGGTCTCGTCATCTGGCAGCCGAAGGGCCCATTCTCGGCCGGTGCCGACCTGGCCGGTGCGCTGAAGTCGCTTCAGGAAGGCCGCATCGACGAGTTCACGTCGATGGTCGCCACCTTCCAGGCGGCCAGCCAGCGCATCAAGTACGCGCTGGTGCCGGTGATCGCGGCCGTGCGTGGCCTTGCGCTGGGCGGTGGCTGCGAATTCCAGATGCATTCGGCCCGCACCGTGGCCCACCTCGAGAGCTACATCGGCCTCGTCGAAGCCGGCGTCGGCCTGCTGCCCGCGGGCGGCGGCCTGAAGGAGTTCGCCGGCCGCGCCTCGGCCAAGGCGAAGAACGGCGATGTGTTCGCCGAGCTGAAGCCGCTGTTCGAAGCCGTGGCGATGGGCAAGGTCTCGAGCTCGGCGCTGGACGCGAAGGAACTCGGCCTGCTGCGCGAAAACGACATCGTGGTGTTCCACGAGCACGAACTGCTGCACGTGGCGCGCCAGACCGCACTCGGCATGAGTGAGGCCGGCTACCGCCCGCCGCTGCCGAACCGCACGATCACCGCGGCCGGCGACGTCGGCATCGCCACCTTCAAGATGATGCTGGTGAACATGCTCGAGGGCCGGATGATCAGCCCGCACGACATGGAGATCGCCACGCGCATCGCCACCGTGCTGTCGGGCGGTGAGATCGACCGCGGCGCGATCGTGGACGAGGACTGGCTGATCCGCCTCGAACGCGAGCACTTCGTGGCACTCGCCCAGATGCCGAAGACGCAGGAGCGCATCGCGCACATGCTGAAGACCGGCAAGCCGTTGCGTAACTGAGGACCAGACCATGAGCAAGCAAGTTCAAGACGCCTACATCGTCGCCGCCACCCGCACGCCGGTCGGCAAGGCACCCCGCGGTGTCTTCCGCAACACCCGCCCCGACGACCTGCTGGCCCACGTGCTGAAGAGCGTCGTGGCGCAGGCTCCGGGCATCGATCTTTCGCAGATCGACGACGCCATCATCGGCTGCGCCATGCCCGAGGGCGAGCAAGGCATGAACGTGGCGCGCATCGGCCTGCTGCTGGCCGGCCTGCCCAACACCATTGCCGCGCAGACCATCAATCGCTTCTGTTCGTCGGGCCTGCAGGCCGTGGCACTCGCCGCCGACCAGATCCGTCTGGGCAACGCCGAGCTGATGCTGGCCGGCGGCACCGAGTCGATGAGCATGGTGCCGATGATGGGCAACAAGATCGCGATGGCGCCCTCGGTGTTCGACAACGAGCACGTCGCGATCGCCTACGGCATGGGCATCACCGCCGAGAAGGTCGCCGAAGAGTGGAAGGTCAGCCGCGACGACCAGGACGCCTTCGCCGCCGAATCGCACCGTCGCGCGCTCGCCGCGATCGCCAATGGCGAGTTCAAGGCCGAGATCAGCCCGTACTCGGTGCGTGCCCGCGTGCCGGTGCTGGGCGGCAACACCGTCAAGCTGATCGAGCGTTCGGTCGACACCGATGAAGGCCCGCGTGCCGATACGTCCATTGAAGGCCTCGCCAAGCTCAAGCCGGTGTTCCGCATGGGCGGCTCGGTGACGGCGGGCAACAGCTCGCAGATGAGCGATGGCGCGGCCGGCGTGCTGCTGGCGTCGGAGAAAGCCATCAAGCAGTACGGCCTCACGCCGCTGGCCCGCTTCGTCAGCTTCTCGGTCGCCGGCGTGCGCCCGGAAGTGATGGGCATCGGCCCGATCGCGGCGATTCCGAAGGCACTGAAGCAGGCCGGCCTGACGCAGGACCAGCTCGACTGGATCGAGCTCAACGAGGCCTTCGCCGCGCAGGCGCTGGCCGTCATCCGCAGTTGCGGCATTGATCCCTCCAAGGTCAATCCGCTGGGTGGCGCCATCGCGCTGGGTCATCCGCTCGGCGCGACGGGTGCCATCCGCACCGCGACGATCGTGCACGGTCTGCGTCGTCGCCAGCAGAAGTACGGCATGGTGACCATGTGCATCGGCACCGGCATGGGTGCGGCGGGGATTTTCGAGGCGCTGTGAGGGGCGGGCGCGCAGCAGCGTGCGCGACCAGCGCCTCATTCGCTCGCAGCGATGGCCGGTGTCGCTTGGTTCGATTTCGCCCCGCGGCTTGCTCTTCGCCACTGGCCGCGAACTCGCCGCAGCCCGGCGGCTTGTACAGGCACATCCCAAGGTGGGGTCGGCGTGGATATATGGCGAAAGGGGGGAGTATGGCATCGCCTCCGGTTGGTGTCGAGTAGTTGACGGGGGGGGGGGTCTGGCAGGGTCAGTACCGCCTGCGATCCGCAGGTTTCGAGGGAGAGCATGGAACATGCGAAGATCCCGATTGATCATGGTGTTGGCCGGCTTGTTGCTTGGCGGCGTCGCGACTGCTCAGACTATTTACTGCGCGAAATGCACATGCAACGTAAACACCGGCATTTGCGAGTGCGAAGATTGCCGTTTCGTATAATTGACCCCTATATAAAAGGAGTGTCGCAAATGAAACGCATTAAAGTTATTCTCATCGCCGCGGGTATGCTCGTCGGCGCTGCGGCAGCACAGGCATTCAGCATTCATTGCGAGAGGTGTACTTGCGACATGAATACTGGTATCTGTGAGTGCACAGGTTGCACAATTACCCCTTAACGTCAACTCAGGTCAGGCCGGCGAGCGCCAAACATTTATTCGTTTGGCGCTCGCCCCGCCTTTGATTGTGCAATCTGTTTTTTTCCAACGGGATGTACTTGTGAAAGCCTCTCCATGTAGCTTCGCGACTGCGCTCATCACGGCGACAGTACTTTTTGGTTCCAGCTTCTCGTTGAATGCACGAGTCATCAACGAGGTTAGCCGCGCAGCCTCTCTACCAGTGCTTGTTCATTCGGGAGTGTTTAATCCATTTCCCGCTCTGTACGTCTTCGATGCGGATCGGAATCTTGTACTTTCTGTACGCGGACCTACTGACGATCGATTCGACTCCAACTTTATTGCCAACGAGTTGGATAGCGGTGGGAAGTTGGCTGATCCCCTGTCTGACGCTCAAGTGGCGCTACTGTGGCGGTACTTTCCAGAATCGCAGCAGCCCGCGCGCAAAACAGCGTTCTTTCTCACAATCGACGAGAGCATGGGCAAAGCGGAATTAATCAACCAAAGGCTCGAAATCGTCCGCGACGGCTTAGAAAAAGCTAAGGTTGAAGTCGTTCTAGTAGTCATTCGAGCAGGAAATTGAGTTATCGGTGAGTTCGACGGCGGCAACGAAGGGCACCTTGTTCGGCGAGCCGCGACCGGGCTTGCCGGGCTTTCCCCCGCCCAGATAGGCGTCATCCAGCAGGATGTCACCGCTCAGCGGCTGCCTCGCATCCGCCTCGGCCATCGCCTGCATCACCTTGTGGTGCAGCAGCCAGGCGCTGCGGTAAGACACACCGAGCTGGCGCATCAGGGCAAGCGCCGAGACCCCCGTCTTGGCCTGGCTGATGAGGTAGATGGCGAGGAACCAGGTGCTGAGCGGGAGCTTGGAGCTGTCCATCATCGTGCCCGCCGTGGGCGAGGCCTGATGGCGGCAGGCCGCACATTGCAGCAGCACTCGGCCGCCACGCGGGACGCGGTAGCCGCGCGACTCGGCGCACTTCGGGCAGCGGAAGCCCTGCGGCCAGCGCAGCCGCTCGAGCGCCGCCATGCACTGCTCCTCGCTGCCGTACTCGCGCATGAACTCGCTCAAGGACATCCCCCGCTGGAACTGCACTCGATTGATGGGCATGACCGGCTCTCCTTCAGGAAGTCGAGCCAGCTTCCACCCCCACGGTCTCACCGGATGAGTCTGGCTGAGCTTCATGCCGAATCAGGTGGTGAGTTCAACTCCGATTCGCAACGGGGTTGATGTAGCCCTCGGCGAAAACCGCGAGGGGTGTCCGGTAGCTTAGCGTCTTGCGCGGCCGGTTGTTCAGCCGCTCCTCGATCCAGCGCAAGCCCTG
>Ga0207950_100038_pt1 | contig 70347 bp, 72 predicted proteins | sample Subbio11_8B_AprC_FD_184814 | JGI IMG/M metagenome (GOLD analysis project Ga0207950, IMG submission 184814) | Serpentinite rock and fluid subsurface biosphere microbial communities from McLaughlin Reserve, California, USA - CR11_8B_AprC (SPAdes) | ecosystem: Environmental > Terrestrial > Deep... | reverse complement strand
CCCAGCCGCTACGCGCTTTGTTGCTGCAAGCGGGCGAGCTGACGCCGATCGAAAAGGCCGAGCGGCGGGTCTTGGTGCTGGCCAATCCCGGGCACGGTCTGGAAAAAATGCAAGCCAGCGCCGCCATGTACTTGGGTATGCAACTGCTGTTGCCGGGTGAACTGGCGCCAGCCCACCGCCACACGCCCAATGCCATTCGCATGGTCGTGGAGGGCGAGGGCGCTTGGACCTTGGTCAATGGCGAGAAATGCCCCATGAGCCGGGGCGACCTCATCCTCACACCCACCGGCTTGTGGCACGAGCACGGTCACGACGGCGACCAGCCGGTGATCTGGCTAGACGTGCTTGACCTGCCGCTGGTGTACTACATCGAAGCCTCGTATCACGAAGAGGTGCCCAGTCAGTCTGTGGTGCCCGGCCAAGGGGCCAAGGCCTATGCCAGTGGGGGTTTGGCCCCCACTTGCGTGTTCCAGCGCGCCGACCAGACTTACCCCATGCTGCGCTACCCATGGGCGCAGGCCAAGGCGGCCCTGCAGTCGATCGCCGCCAACCAGCCCAGCCTAGAGTGCGTGCAAGTCACTTACATCAACCCCGAAACGGGCCTAGATGTGGAAAACATCTTGGGCTTTTACGCCCTCATGCTGCGCCCGGGCCAGACGCTCAACCTGCCGGCGCGTTCGCCGGCCCAAGTGTTTCATCTGATAGAGGGCAGTGCCGACCTTAGCGCTGCTGCGCAAGCCCACGCTTTGGCCCCCGCCGACACCTGCGCTGTGCCCGGTTACACCGCCGTCACGCTCAAAAACCGCTCAGCCACCGAAGCGGCTTATATCTTCGTCGCTGACGAATCGCCTTTACACCGCAAGCTGGGTGTCTATGAAGTGCGCAGCGCAAGCATTTAAATCCAAAGTCCCTCCCAATGACAGCCTACAGCCACAACCCGCCTGCCGTCCAATCGCTGCCCATTCGTGGCCAGACCGAGCGTTTTCCCATCAACCGCATCTTCTGTGTCGGTCGCAACTACCACGCGCATGCAATCGAAATGGGCCGACCGGTCGATAAAAGCGTCGAACAGCCTTTCTACTTCACCAAATCGCCGCAAGCCTTGGTGGCAAGCGGTGCCACAGTCGCCTACCCGCCGCGCACCCAAAACTTCCACTACGAAATGGAACTGGTGTTGGCCATCGGCAGGCCTGGCTTTTGCGTGAGTCCAGAGCGGGCGCATGAACTGATCTATGGCTACGCCGCCGGACTCGACATGACGCGCCGCGACTTGCAATTGGTGGCGCGCGACAAAGGGCGCCCATGGGACACCGGCAAAGACATCGAGCAAGGCGCAGTGTGCTCCGAGATCGTGCCGATGCCGGGTGTGGTGGTGGAGAAGGGCGCGATCGAGCTGGAAGTCAATGGCCTCACCAAACAATCGTCCAATGTGGAAAAGTTGATTTGGGATGTGCGAGAAATCATTGCCGACCTCAGTACCTACTACCATCTGCAACCCGGTGACCTGATCTACACCGGCACGCCCGAAGGGGTGGGACCGGTGGTCAGCGGCGACCGAATCACCGGCCGTGTGGAGGGCGTAGCCGAGGTGGATCTCACCATCGGCCCAGCGCAGCCACCCCACCCTTAAACGCGCAGACAAAGCCGATTCAGGCGCCGTGTCAGGCGCCGATTGGCACCCCTATAATGATCCGGACGCCCCAAAAATTGGCTTTATCCAAGTTACCCAAGGAGACCGCAGCTTGAATACCAAAACCTTTGCTTCTGCTGCCGACGTTGAAGAGAAAAACGTCACATTTGAGCAGATTTCGGAGCATGCTTGGGCCTACACGGCCGAGGGCGACCCCAACACAGGCGTGATCATCGGTGACGACGCCGTGCTGGTGGCCGACACCCAAGCCACGCCGGCAATGGCCGCCGACGTCATCCGGCGCATCCGCACCGTCACCGACAAACCGATCAAGTACGTGGTGCTCACGCACTACCACGCCGTGCGCGTTCTCGGGGCCAGCGCCTACCGTGCCGAGGGTTGCCAAGAGGTGATCGCCAGCCTGGACACCTACAACCTCATCGTCGAGCGCGGCGAGCAAGACAAAGCGAGCGAGATCGGGCGCTTTCCACGCCTGTTTCGCAACCTCGATTCGTTGCCCCCCGGGCTGACGTGGCCCACCCTCACGTTCAGCGGCCAGATGACGCTGTGGTTGGGCAAGCTCGAGGTGCAGCTGCTGCAACTCGGGCGCGGCCACACTGCGGGCGATACCGTGGTCTGGTTGCCGCAGGAGCGCAGCCTGCTCTCGGGCGACTTGGTCGAGTTCGACGCCACCCCCTACGCCGGAGACGCCTACTTCCAAGACTGGCCGCAAACGCTCGAGCGCATTGCGGCGCTGCAACCGCAAGCCTTGGTGCCTGGGCGCGGCCCGGCCCTGCGCGGCGCTGCCCAAGTCGAGGCTGGGCTGGCGGGCACGCGGGCTTTTGTCAGCGACCTTTGGGCCAGCGTCAAGGCCGGCGCCGATGCCGGCCAAGATCTGCGCACGGTGTACGAAAGCACCTTCCAGCGCTTGCAACCCAAGTACGGCCACTGGGTGATTTTCAACCACTGCATGCCCTTTGACGTCACCCGCGCCTACGACGAAGCGACCCAACACCAGCACCCGCGCATCTGGACCGCCGAGCGCGACCGCCAGATGTGGCTGTCTTTGGAGGGTTGAGCAAGCCCGCGCAGCCCGTCCACACCCCCCTAACCACCACCGCCCCCGAGGAGACACAAAAAATGAAAATAGAGCGCATCCACCACGTGGCCTACCGTTGCCGCGATGCCCGCGAGACCGTGCGCTGGTACGGGCAGCACCTCAACATGGACTTTGTGCTGGCGATCGCCGAAGACCAGGTGCCATCGACCAAAGCCCCCGATCCCTACATGCACGTGTTTCTGGACGCCGGGCAGGGCAATGTGCTGGCTTTTTTTGAGTTGCCCAACTCGCCCGCCATGGGGCGCGACCCCCACACCCCGGAGTGGGTGCAACACATCGCTTTCAAGGTTGACAGCTTGGCCACGCTCACCGCCACCCAAGAGCGTTTGCAAGCGGCTGGGATCGAGGTGATTGGCCCTACCGACCACACGCTTTTCAAGAGCATTTACTTTTTTGACCCCAACGGGCACCGGATTGAACTGGCCGCCGATTGCGCCACGCCCGAGATGTTGGGCCGCCTCGACGCCGTCAAGTGGGAAATGCTGGAAGAATGGGCCCAGACCCGGCGTGCGCCCAAGCACGCAGCATGGATGCACGCTAGCGAGTTTGGGGGCGCGTGATGCTGCAAACCTATACCTACCCCGAATACGCTTACCGCGCCAGCGCCGAGCAGCGCAGCGGCAAACTCAAATGCCACCCGGTGGTGATCATCGGCGCAGGCCCGATCGGTCTGACGCAGGCGCTCGATTTGGCCAGCCGTGGCGTGCCGGTGGTGGTGCTGGACGACAACTGCACCGTGAGCATCGGTTCGCGTGCCGTCTGCTACGCCAAGCGCACCCTCGAGGTCTGGGATCGGCTCGGTCTGGCCGAAGAATTTGTGGCCAAGGGCGTGCAGTGGGAGATCGGCAAGGTTTTTTTCCGCGACCAACTCACCTACACCTTCAACCTATTGCCCGAAGCCGAGCACAAGATGCCGGCCATGATCAACTACCAGCAGTACCACATTGAAGAGCGCTTGGTCCAAGCCTGCGAACAAGCGAATGGGGTCGATCTGCGCTGGAAGCACAAGGTGCTGGCGCTGGAGCAGAGCAGCGACTGCGCCACCCTTACGGTCGAGACGCCCGATGGCCTCTTCAAGCTCCAAGCGCAGTGGGTGATCGCGGCCGACGGCGCCCACAGCGACACGCGCCGCCTGATCGGGGCCGACTTTAGCGGCCAGTTTTTCCAAGACCGTTTCCTGATCGCCGATGTCGTACTCAAAGAAGGCAGCTTGGGTTTGCCGCCCGGGTTTGGCAGCCGGGCCGAGCGTTGGTTTTGGTTTGACCCCCCCTTTCACCGCGGCCAGAGCGTTCTGTTGCACAAGCAGGCCGACGGGGTCTGGCGCATCGACTTTCAGCTCGGGTGGGACGCCGACCCGAACGAAGAGAAAAAGCCTGAGCGCGTCATCCCGCGCATCCAAGCCATGCTCGGGCCGCAGGTCGAGTTCGAGCTCGAGTGGGTTTCGGTCTATCAGTTTGCCTGCAGGCGCATCGACCACTTCCGCCACGGCCGGGTGCTGTTTGCTGGCGACGCCGCACACCAAGTCTCGCCTTTTGGCGCCCGCGGCGCCAACACCGGCGTGCAAGACACCGACAACTTGGGTTGGAAGCTCAAGGCGGTGATCGAAGGCCAAGCCCCGCTGGCCCTGCTCGATACCTACCACGAAGAGCGGGCATGGGCAGCCGATGACAACATCGGCCACTCGACCCGTGCCACCGACTTCATCACCCCCAAATCGCGTGCGGCGCTGCGCTTGCGCAACGCGGTGCTCGAACTGGCACGCAGCGAACCCTTGGCTCGACCGCTGGTCAACAGCGGCCGCCTGTCCACACCCACCCCCTACGTGCACTCGTCGCTCAACACGCCCGACAGCGCGCTCTTTGCCGGCAGCATGTGCCCCGGTACAGCCTGCGTCGATGCGCCGATCGAGCGCGCCGGGCAGCCCGGCTGGTTGCTCGAGCAACTCGGGCGCGGCTTTGTGTTGCTCAGTTTTGGTCCGGCCGCGCCGGTGCAGGTCGGCGGCCACGTCGCGCAGGTGCTGCAAGTGGGGCGCGATGTGATCGATAGCAAGGGGTTGCTGCAGCAGCGCTACGACGGCCAACCCGGCACCCTCTACCTGATCCGACCCGATCAGCACGTGGCGGCGCGCTGGCGCCAATTTGACCCGGAACAGGTGCAAGCCGCCCTTGGCCGAGCCCTCAAACTGCACACCGGAGCCTGAGCATGTCGTTGCTGCGTCACCCCAACATCGATCAACCCGATCTGTTTTACGCCGAGCTCATCGCTGCACAGCGCGACCTCAGCGACGAACAGGCCGACATGATGCTGTCCAAGTTGGTCCTAATCCTGTGCAACCACATTGGGGATCGGGCCGTGCTCAGCGAGGCGATCGCACTGGCTCGGTCCAACACCCTGCCAGCTTCGGACTAAAGCGCCCGCCCACAGGAACACCATGCTCAACGAAACCCACGACCCCAAGCTCACCAGTTGGGTGGCGGCGGCCAACCAACCGGGGGCCGAGTTTGCCCTGCAGAACCTGCCCTTTGCCGTGTTGCGTCCGCGCGGCAGCGCGCAGGCTTGGCGCGGCGCCGTCGCCATAGGCGATCAAGCCGTAGATCTGGCGGCCTTGGCCGCCAAGGGTGGGCTGGCCGACGTGCTTGAAGCAGGTTCGGCCCAAGCGATACTGGCCGCCCAAGCCTTGCAAGCCGGCGCTCAGCCCACCCTCAACGCCCTGATGGCGCTGGGTCAGCCAGCGTGGTCGGCACTGCGTTTGGGCCTGTCGCGTGCGCTGCGTTCGGGCAGCCCGTTGCAAAGCCGACTGCAATCCTGTTTGCTGGAGTTAAGCGCGGTGGAGTACGCATTGCCGGCACGCATCGGCGACTACACCGACTTCTACACCTCGATCCACCACGCGCGCAACATCGGCCGCCTGTTTCGCCCCGACACCCCCTTGCTGCCCAACTACCAGTGGGTGCCGATCGGCTACCACGGCCGGGCCTCGAGCATCGTGGTCTCGGGTCAGGCCTTTAGGCGCCCCTGCGGCCAAATCAAAGCCGCCGACGCCGCGGCCCCGCATCTGGCGCCGAGCCAGCGGCTCGATATCGAGCTCGAACTCGGGGCCTACATCGGCCCCGGCAACGCCTTGGGAGAACCGATCCCGCTGACGGCAGCCGAACAGCACATTTTTGGGCTGTGCCTGCTCAACGACTGGTCTGCGCGCGACATTCAGGGCTGGGAGTATCAGCCGCTCGGCCCCTTTTTGGGCAAGAACTTTGCCACCACGGTCTCGCCTTGGGTGGTCACGCTCGAAGCCTTGGCCCCCTACCGACTGCCGTTTGAACGCGCTCCAGGCGAGCCGCCGCCGCTGCCCTACCTCGACAGCGCTGCCAACCGGGCGCAGGGCAACTTGGATATCGAACTCGACATCGCACTGCACACTCCCCAGATGCGCGCCGCTGGCCTGCCGGCGGTCGCCATCGCACGCAGCAACTACCGCCACGCCTACTGGACGTTGGCGCAAATGGTGGCGCACCACAGTGTGAACGGCTGCAACCTGCAACCGGGCGATCTGCTTGGCAGCGGCACCCTGTCGGGGCCCGAGCCCCACCAAGCCGGGGCCCTGATCGAACTCACCCAAGGCGGTCGCGTGCCGCTGCAACTACCCAACGGGGAGCAACGCACCTTCTTGCTCGATGGCGACGCGGTGTGCCTGCGCGGCTGGTGCGAGCGCCCCGGGTTGCCCCGGATCGGGCTGGGTGAATGCTGGGGCACGGTGCTGCCTGCCTGTTTGTGAACCCCATTCTGGCTGGATGGTCGAAGCCGCTGTGCTGCAACGGCTGGGCTTGCTTTTCCTAGAAAAATCAGAGACAAAGGTAATAGCATGATTTCATTTGTTTTTCGTCTGTCTTGGTGGGCGGCGATTGTGGGCGGAGTGATACTCTGCCTCATCACCTTGATGGTGGTGGCCAGCATCACGGGCCGCACACTGGTGCCCATCGGGTTGGCGCCCATTCCGGGCGACTTCGAACTGGTCGAGATGGGCGCGGCGGTGCTTGTGTTCTGCTTCTTGCCTTGGACTTATCTGCGCGGCGGCCACGCCACCGTCGATCTGCTCTACGTTTATTTGCCCCCCATGGTACAGCGGCTGGTGCAGGTGGTGTGCGATTTGGCGATGCTGGGTTTGTGGCTGGTGCTGACATGGAAGCTTGCGCTAGGCATGCTCGAGCGGCGCGAGTTTTATGAGACGACTTTCATCTTGCAAATGCCGCTGTGGTGGGGCTACGCCCTATGCTTGGTGGCCGCAGTGATTGGTTGCTTGGCCTATTTTTCGCAAACATTGATCCGGCTTGGGCTGGCTAATTACCCAGCTGGCTGGTCGCAGGCCGAGGCCAAGGAGCATTAAATGACACCATTAGACTTGGCCGTTCTGTCGTTCCCGGTTTTATTGCTTCTGATTTTTTTGCGCATGCCGATAGGCTTGGCCATGGCCTTGTGCGGCTTGGGCGGAGCGATGCTGGTGCTAGGCGCTGTTGATCCGGTGCTTAACCAACTCAAACAGTTCACGTACACCACTTTTTCAAATTACTCGCTCTCCATCATTCCGCTGTTTTTGCTCATGGGGCAGTTTGCCGCATTGGGCGGTTTGTCGCAAGCGCTTTTCAAGGCCGCTGAGGCGTGGATCGGGCACCGCAAAGGCGGGGTGGCAATGGCGGCGGTGGGGGCATGTGCCGGTTTTGGGGCCATTTGCGGCTCGTCGCTGGCAACGGCCGCCACCATGGGTCAAGTGGCGTTGCCCGAATTGCGTCGTGCCGGCTATGCGGGTGGCATCTCAACCGCTGCACTTGCAGCGGGCGGCACGCTGGGTATCTTGATCCCGCCTTCGGTGGTGCTGGTGATTTACGCCCTTCTGACCGAGCAAAACATCGCACACCTGTTCGTGGCGGCATTGATTCCGGGTATTTTGGCTGCGATCGGTTACATGCTGGTGATTGCGATTTATGTGCGCCTTAAACCCGAGAGCGCAGGTCGCATCGATCCCGTGCCCATGAAAGAGCGCTGGAAAGCGACCTTCAAGGTCTGGCCGGTGTTGGTGATTTTTGCGGCCGTGGTGGGCGGCATTTATACCGGTTTTTTCACCCCAACCGAAGCCGCAGCGGTGGGTGCATTTGGCACCGGTATCGCGGCTTGGGCGGCTGGTGGCTTAAATCGGCGCACCTTGCGCGACGCGCTTTTGGGTACCGCCATAGCCACCGGCATGATCTTTATGATCGTGCTGGGCGCAGGCCTTTTCAACACCTTCTTGGCGCTGTCGCAACTGCCGCAAGAACTGGCACGCTGGGTTCTTGATCTGGGAATCAGCCCGCTGATGGTGTTGGTCGTGATCTTGCTGATCTATCTGCTGCTGGGTTGTGTAATGGATTCGCTGTCGATGATCCTGCTCACGGTGCCCATTTTCTTTCCAGTGATGATGGCGCTCGACTTTGGCATGACCCCCACCGAAACCGCGATTTGGTTTGGGATCTTGGTCTTGATCGTGGTCGAGGTTGGGCTCATCACGCCGCCTGTGGGCATGAACCTCTTTATCATCAACAACCTAGCGCGCAACGTGCCGATCACGCAGACCTACAAGGCGGTAATTCCATTCGTCATCAGCGACTTGTTTCGTACGGCCTTGTTGGTGGCCTTCCCGCCCATTACGCTGTTTTTGATATACAACTAGCAGAGCCATGGTGCAGAGTGAAATTTCAATACTTGAAAAAGCCTCCAAAACCATCGTCTACGAAGTGGACGTGATGTTTGGCGATTGCGACCCTGCTGGCATCGTGTTTTTCCCAAATTTCAGCAAGTGGATGGACGCATCCTCGTTGAACTTCTTTGTCAAGTGTGGTGTGCCACCATGGCGCGAACTGGTGAAGACGCGCGGGATCATCGGCACACCACTGGTGGAAATCCACACCAAATTTATGCGACCTGCCACCTATGGCGACCGGCTGCAGGTGCACACCTGCATTGTTGAATGGCGCAACAAGGTGGTGATCCAAAAACACGTGGTGATGCGTGGGGAAACCGTGCTGTGCGAAGGCTTGGAAACGCGTGCATTTTGTATCAAGCACCCCGACGACCCAGATCGCATCAAAGCCATACCAATACCTGAGGACATTAAGGCGCTGTGCAGCTGACAGTGGGCTTGGCAAGTGGCCTAAAACCAAACAAAGCCTCAGGGCGCGAAACTCGCAACTTCAGCTGAATAAAATTAGTGGCTTCCTCGAGACCACGTATGGCCTAGCCAGAGTAAAGCCAAATAGCAGTCATTAAATCTGCAATGAAGCGTTAAACGCGTTAAATAAACCAGTTTTGCTCGGATTGGCGCTGATGCCGCATATGCAGCGACAAACCAAGCGCCTCCATGTGGTTGGCGTTGCGGCTGAGAATGGTTTGCGAAAGCGGCAAAAATTCTCGCTCTTCAAATTCGGCGTGAGCTCGGTATTTGGTCACGAGCTGATTGATCAGGTCTGGGTCGATATCGACGACCTGACCGCGAGCCATTTTCTTAAGGTTGAGCTCTAGGCTGCGCCAGATCTGTTCAAGTTCGCGGTGTTCATCGGTCAGGCGCCTGACCATGGTTCGAGTGCGATCATACTCGTCGCCGGGTTTGGCGCTTTCAAGCACTGCCGGAAACAGTTCGCGCTCTTCGTCGAGGTGGTGTTCAAAAATGACAACACGGAAAAACTCATGAGACTGCTCCGCAACTTGGCGTGCCCGCGCCACTGGCTTGAGCAGCGATGGCAATTCGGCAAGCAAATCGAGCTTCTTCAAGATGCCAGCATGGCACTGAGTAAAGTCGAGCAAAGGGGCCGAATCGGTTTCGTTGGCATCCATGAGCGATCTCCTGTAGCGATCGAAACCATTATAGAGTTTAAACGCCTGAAGACGCTGTGTACGAGCAAGAAAGAGACACTCTGGTGAGCACGGTGCAGGGCTCGGCAACTGTAGTCTAGATGCGGGTTCTGTGTCTTCAGCCATCCAGTGGACAGCCACTTGGCCAAGGGTGCACAGCCACTAGACAAAGCTTGGTAAGGGTGAGCGGGATTTGCTGGCAGCGCACCCGGTTCAAACGGCAGGCTGTGCGGGGGTTAAGCAGCCCCCGAGCCTGGGCGGTCGGTCTGGCTGGTGCTCAGGCCGCTGCGGTGCTGGTGGCCAGGGCCTTGACTTTGGCCGACAGGCGGCTCTTGTCGCGGGCGGCCTTGTTTTTGTGGAAAATGCCCTTGTCGGCGACCGTGTCCACCACGCTTTGCATCTGGGCAAAGAGCGCGCTGGCTTGGGTCGTGTCGCCGGCCAGCACGGCCTTCTCGACCTTCTTGACGGCGGTGCGGTACTGGGAGCGCAGCGAGGTGTTGGCGGCGTTGAGTTTGACGTCTTGGCGCGCGCGCTTGCGGCCCGAGGCCAGACGGGGGTTCTTTTTCTTCGGCTTGGTGGCCATGTGTGGGTTCCTTAGGTTGTTTGTGGATGTTGCCAGCAAAACCCTGCATTATAGACGTACGCCACTGCTTGGGGCCAGGAATAGACTGCTGTTTTTTGCAGGCTTTGATCGCGGTCAAGCTGGCGTAAGGGCGTTCAGGATAAAATGACACGATGCAGTTTTTGGCTGCCCGCAAATGTGTCTGGCACGGCCTGCGTGCTGGCATTTTTATCCCTTGCTTTCCTCGATGCACACCACACCAGACCCCTTGAGCGGCGTGCAGCCGCTCCCAGCCGCAGCCTCTGCTGCCTCTGAGCGCCCGGTTCCTGCCGGGGCCCCGCTGCCACACCGCAAGATCATCCGCGGCTGGATCACGCCATTGGCCGAGCGCCGTACCGCCATCGCGGTGGCGCTGCTGGTGCTCGATTGGGCCATTTTTGCCGCCCTGATCGCCGGCACCATTTTGCTCCAGGCTTGGTGGGCCAAGCTGCTGTGTGCGCTGGCGGCGGGTTTCGTGATCGGGCGCCTGTTCATCATCGGGCACGATGCCTGCCACCAGAGCTACACCCCGCACCGGGGTTTGAACCGGGTGCTGGGGCGCATCGCCATGATCCCCTCGCTCACCCCCTACAGCCTGTGGGAAGTGGGCCACAACGTGGTGCACCATGGCTACACCAACCTCAAGGGCGTGGATTTCGTCTGGGCGCCGCTGAGCAAAGCCGAGTTCGAAGCGCTCTCGCCTGGCCGCCGTGCGCTCGAGCGCATCTACCGCAGCGGCTGGGGCCCGGCGCTGTACTACCTGATCGAAATGTGGTGGTTGCGCATGTTTTTTCCGCGCAAAACCTACATGGGCACGCAGCGGCGCGAGTTCATTTGGGACGGGGTCTTCGTCTCGGCGGTGGCGCTGCTGTGGGTGGCGGGCTTGGTGTGGGCGGCGCTGGCCACCGGGCAGGCGGTGTGGCTGCTGATCGTCATGGGTTTCGTGGTGCCGTTCCTGTTTTGGAACGCCATGATCGGCTTCGTGGTCTATGTGCACCACACCCACACCAGCGTGCAGTGGCACGACGACAAACACCTCTGGGCCAAGGCCGCGCCCTTCGTTTCGACCACCGTGCACCTGAAGTTCCCCTACCGCATCGGGGCGTTGGTGCATCACATCATGGAGCACACCGCGCACCACGTGGACATGAGCGTGCCGCTGTACAAGCTCAAAGAGGCGCAGCAAAAGCTCGAAGACATGCTGCCCGGGCGCATCATCGTGCAGCAGTTCAGCTGGCGCTGGTACTTTGAGACCGCGCGCAAGTGCAAGCTCTACGACTTCACCCAGCGCTGCTGGACCGACTTCCAGGGCCGCCCGACCAGCGCGCAGGCGCCTTCGTACGCCGTTTGAGCCGAGCCGCCGCTTTCTTGAGCCCCTTCCTTTCCGGCGCAGTGCCGGTTGGGTTGAGGTTGATCGCCCTATCGCGTTGCGGCCGCGCAACAGCTCGCCCGTTTGCGTTTCTTGCTTTGTCACGATGTGGTGCGACAATCGGCTATAGATGAATCCTGCTTTTTCTGAACTCTCGCTGGCCGAGCCGCTGGCCCGTGCCGTAGCCGAACTCGGCTTCACTTCCATGACGCCGATCCAGGCGCAGGCCATTCCGGTGGTGCTGCAAGGCCGCGACGTGATGGGCGCCGCCCAGACCGGCACCGGTAAAACGGCGGCCTTCTCCTTGCCGTTGCTGCAGCGCTTGCTCAAACACGCCAGCGCCTCCACTTCGCCGGCGCGGCACCCGGTGCGCGCACTGGTGCTGCTGCCCACGCGCGAACTGGCGGTGCAGGTGGCGCAACAGATCGAGCTCTACGCCAAATACACCGATCTGCGCAGCACGGTGGTGTTTGGTGGCATGGACATGAAGCCGCAAACCGCCGAACTCAAGCGCGGCGTCGAGGTGTTGGTGGCCACGCCGGGGCGGCTGCTGGACCACATCGAGGCCAAAAACTGCGTGCTCAACCAAGTGGAATACGTGGTGCTCGACGAAGCCGACCGCATGCTCGACATCGGCTTCTTGCCCGACTTGCAGCGCATCCTGTCGTATTTGCCCAAGCAGCGCACCACCTTGCTGTTCTCGGCTACGTTCTCGACCGAAATCAAGCGCTTGGCCTCGAGCTACCTGCAAGACCCGGTGACCATCGAGGTCGCGCGCTCCAACGCCACCGCCGCCACCATCGAGCAGCGCTTTTACCGCATCGAAGAAAACGACAAGCTGCAGGCGCTCAAACAGGTGCTGCGCGAGCGCGAGATCGGCCAATCGTTTGTGTTCGTCAACAGCAAGCTCGGCTGCGCCCGGCTGGCGCGCACACTCGAGCGCGACGGCTTCGTCACCACGGCGCTGCACGGCGACAAGAGCCAAGACGAGCGCCTCAAAGCCCTCGAGGCCTTCAAAAGCGGCGCGGTGCAGCTGCTGGTGTGCACCGACGTGGCAGCGCGCGGACTCGACATCAAAGACGTGCCGGCGGTGTTCAACTTCGACATCCCCTTCAACGCCGAAGACTACGTGCACCGCATCGGCCGCACCGGGCGCGCCGGGTCGTCTGGTCAGTCTTTTTCCTTCGTCAGCGGGCGCGACGCCAAGTCGCTGGCCGACATCGAAAAACTGCTCGGCAAAAAGATCGAAATCGAGCCGCTGGAGCTCGAATCGGATCGGCGCCGCTTCGGCGGCGACCCGGGCCGCATCAACGACGGCCAGCGCCTCTGGCACGACCCGCGCGGCAGCAGCGAGTTGCGCGCTCTGCGCCCGCAACGGCCAGCGCGCCCTGCCGCCGATCCCTTCTTTGAGCAGCCCTACCAGCCCAAGCTGGCACCCGAGGCCAAGCCCGAGTGGGAGCTGCAGTCCGCCAAGGCAGGCACGGGGGCGCGCACCGGCTCGCCCTTCATCCGCTCCAAACGCAAGGTGGCGGCCTTGTTCAAGGCCGCGGTCGTGGTCGAGTCTGGCACTGCATGCGAGCAACTGCCCAATCCCGAGCCGGTTTCCTGAGCGGCCGGGTTTTCAGCGCCCCGGCTTTTGTTCCTGCGGGCATTGCACCTTGATGATTTGCGGCGTATGCGTCGAAGCGGCTGCGGGCAACCGGGCCGCGCTCAGGCAGCCGCCCCAGACGCAGCCGGTGTCGAGCGCCAGCAAATCGGGCCGCTTCAGCGGCCCCAGCGTGGACCAATGACCAAAAGCGACTGGGGTGCCAGCCGTCAGGCGGCCCGGTACCTCGAACCACGGCAGGTAGCCGGCTGGGGCGGCGGCAGAGCCGTCTTTGCTGGCGAACTCCATGCTGCCGTCGGCGCGGCAAAAGCGCAGCCGCGTGAGCGCGTTCACCACCACGCGCCAGCGCTCAACCCCTTGCAGCCCCTCGCTCCAGCGCTCGGGCTGGTCGCCGTACATGTGCTGGAAAAAATGCCCGAACTCGGGCCCGGCCAGCTGCTGCGCCACTTCGGCGGCCAGGGCCAGCGTCTGCGCCGCCGTCCACTGCGGCAGCACGCCGGCGTGCACCAGCAGCCAGCCCTGCACCTGCAGGGCCAGCGGGCGTTGGCGCAGCCAGTGCAGCAGGGCGAGCGCGTCGCTGGCTTGCAGCACGTCGCCAAAGCTGTCATGGCGGCTGGCGCGTCGCACCCCGTGCGCCACCGCCAGCAGGTGCAGGTCGTGGTTGCCCAGCAGGCAGTGCGCGGCGCCTTCGAGGGCGCGCAGGCGCCGCAGCACCGCCAGCGAGGCCGGGCCGCGGTTGACCAGATCGCCCAGCAGGTAGAGCGTGTCGCGGCTGGGCGAAAAATCGATTTTGTGCAGCAAGCGCTGCAAGGCGGCGTCGCAGCCCTGTACGTCGCCGATCAAGTAATTAGGCATAAACCGCGATTATGGACGCCCTGCTGATCCTGTTTTTGATTCTGCTCAATGGCGCTTTTGCCATGTCGGAGCTGGCCTTGGCCTCGAGCCGCAAGGCGCGCCTGCTGGCGCTGGCCGAAAGCGGCGACCGCGGCGCCCAGACCGCGCTCAACCTGATGGACAACCCGACCCAGTTTTTGTCCTCGGTGCAGGTGGGCATCACCTCGATCGGCATGCTCAACGGCATCGTGGGCGAGGCCGCGTACAGCGACGACTTGGCCGCCGTCCTGCTTGGCTGGGGCTTGTCCGAGGGCACGGCCAGCGTCACCTCGACGGTGCTGGTGGTCTTGGTCATCACCTTCATCACCATTGTTTTTGGCGAACTGGTGCCCAAGCGCATCGGCCAAATCTACCCCGAAACCGTCTCGCGCTGGATCGCGCGCCCGATGACGCTGGTGGCCCAAGCCACCAAGCCCTTCGTCTGGCTGCTCACCCACACCACCCAGGCCACGCTCAAGCTGCTGCGCATCGACAACGCCGCCGTGCAGCAAGTCACCGAGGCCGAGATCGACGCCAGCCTGCAAGAGGGCGTGGGCGCTGGCATCATCGAGGCCAACGAGCACCAGATGGTGCGCAACGTCTTTTTGCTCGACGACCGGCCACTGACCTCGATCATGGTGCCGCGCCCGGACGTGCTCTGGCTCGACGCGGCCGCGCCGCTCACCGCAGCGCTCGATGCGGCGCAACGCGGCGGCCATTCGTGGTACCCGGTTTGCCGCGGCGGCCTGCACGAGGTGCTGGGCGTGATCCACCTTCCGCAACTGGTGGCGCTGGCCTTCGCCGAGCTGGGTTTGGGCGCTGGAGAGGGGGGTGATGAAGCCGTTGCGGTGGGTGCGGCTGGAGCGATTGTTTCCGCGCCACACTGGGCCAGCCAAGCGCGCGCGCCGGTGTTTGTGCCCGAAACCCTGAGCGGCATGGAAATGCTCGAGCAGTTCCGTGCGCGCGCCACCCGAATGGCTTTTGTGGTCGATGAGTACGGCGAGGTGCAGGGCGTGCTCACGCCGCTGGACTTGCTCGAAGCCATCACCGGCGAGCTCTCGCCCGAGACGCCGCTCAAGGCTTGGGCCACGCCGCAGCCCGACGGCTCGTGGCTGGTCGATGGCGCCATGCCGGCGCACGAGCTCAAGGTGCGCCTGGACATCGACGAGCTGCCCGACGAGGACAAAGAGCGCTACAACACCGTCGGCGGCCTGATGCAGACCGTGGCCGGCGAACTGCTCAACGAGGGCGAAGCGGTGCAGGTGGCGGGCTGGGAGTTCACCGTGCAGCGGCTCGATGGGCGCCGCATCGACGAGGTGCGGGTGCGCCGTGTCGTGCAGGTGTCAGCGTCCGGCGCCTGATTGGGTTAGGGTCGGGGCCTCGATCAACGACCCAGGAGACCTCACCCATGACACGCACGGTGCAACAACTGTTCGACCTCAGCGGCCAGACGGCGCTGGTGACGGGGGGCTCGCGCGGCCTCGGGCTGCAAATGGCCCAAGCCCTGGGCGAGGCCGGTGCGCGCGTGCTGCTGGTGGCGCGCAAGCGCGATGAGCTCGACGAGGCGGCGCAGCGGCTTCAGGCGCAAGGGATCGAGGCGCAGTGGATTGTGGCCGACTGCGCCCAGCAGGCCGATCTGCAGCGGCTCGGTGCCGAGGCGCTGCAGCGCCTAGGCGCGGTCGATGTGCTGGTCAACAACGCCGGCGCCGCGTGGGGGGCACCGGCCGAGGAGCACCCGGTCGAGGCTTGGGACAAGGTGATGAACCTCAATGTGCGCGGCTATTTTCTGCTCAGCCAATACTTGGCGCGGCACTGCATGATCGCGCGCCGCCGCGGCAGCATCATCAATCTGGCGTCGATCGCGGGCCTCGGCGGCAACCCGCGCGGCATGAATACCATCGCCTACAACACCTCGAAGGGCGCGGTGCTCAACTTCACCCGCGCGCTGGCGGCCGAGTGGGGGCCGCATGGCATCCGCGTCAACGCCATTTGCCCGGGCTTCTTCCCCAGCCGCATGACGCGTGGCACGCTGGAGGCGCTGGGCGAAGAGCGGCTGGCTGCGCACGCGCCGCTGGGCCGCTTGGGCGACGACGAAGACCTCAAGGGCCTGACCGTGCTGCTGGCGTCGGCCGCGGGCAAGCACATCACGGGCCAGTGGCTGGCGGTCGATGGCGGCGTGAGCGCCGTCGTCGGGGGCTGAAGTGAAACTGGCCCCCACGCTCGCTGCGCTCGCTGCCCCCCAAGGGGGCGCTTCAGTGGCTTCGGGCGGCCGGGCGCCACTGACACGCTGACACGCTCACACGCAACCATCACAAGGAGCATTGCCATGACCACCAACACCCGCATCGTGCTCGCCGCGCGCCCGCAAGGCCCGGCCGGCTTGGAGCATTTCAGGCTCGAAACCGTCGCCCTCGAACCCTTGCTAGAGGGCCAGGTGCGGGTGCGGCACCACTATCTGAGCCTCGACCCCTACATGCGCGGGCGCATGAACGAGGGCAAGAGCTACGCCGCGCCGCAGCCGCTCAACGAGGTGATGATCGGCGGCACGGTAGGCGAGGTGATCGAGAGCCGCCACCCGCGCTACACCCCCGGCGACTGGGTGGTCGGCATGGGCGGCTGGCAACAGATCGGCGTGGTCGATGCCAACCAAGCCGGCGCCTTGCACAAGGTCGATCCCACCCACGTGCCCCTGAGCCACTACCTGGGCGCGGTGGGCATGCCGGGCGTGACGGCTTGGTACGGGCTGGTGCGCATCATCGACCCCCAGCCGGGGCAGACGGTGACCGTGAGCGCCGCCAGCGGCGCCGTGGGCAGTGCGGTGGGCGTGCTGGCTAAGGCGCGCGGCTGTCGCGTGGTGGGCATTGCGGGCGGCCCGGACAAATGCGCCTACGTGCGCGAGGAGCTCGGCTTTGACGACTGCATCGACCACCGCCGTTGCCCCGATTACCTCGCGCTGGCGCAGGCGCTCAAGGCCGCCTGCCCGCAGGGCATCGACGGGCATTTCGAGAACGTGGGCGGGGCCGTGCTCGACGCTGCGCTGCTGCGCAGCAACGCCTTTGCCCGCTTTGCCATCTGCGGCATGATCGCTGGCTACGAGGGCCAGCCGCTGCCGCTGCTGAACCCGGCGCTGATCTTGGTCAACCGCCTGCGCTTGCAAGGCTTCATCGTCAGCGAGCAGATGCAAGACTGGCCGCCGGCGTTGGCCGAGCTCGGGCAGCTGGTGGGCAGCGGGCGTTTCCGGCCGCGCGAGACGATCGCCCAAGGCATCGAGTCGGCCCCGGCGGCTTTTCTGGGCCTGCTCAAGGGCCAAAACTTTGGCAAGCAGCTGGTGCGGCTGATTTGACGTCCCTACGGGGGAGGGCGATGGGCAAGAGTGGGCCGGGCCGGGTGGCCTAGCTCACTGGCTCCACTATACTGCCCAGTCTAGACCCCCCTACCCAGCGCCCCCATGCAACTCGATGAACTTCTGGCCCAAGCCAAGGCACTGCCCAGCATCCCGCGAGTGGTCTCTGAGGTGTCGGCCGAGCTCAACAAAGAGGAGCCCGATGCGCGCCGCATCAGCGAGGCGATCGGCACCGACCCGGCCCTCACCGCGCGGCTGCTCAAGCTGGCGAATTCGGCTTTTTTTGGCCTGTCGCGCGAAATTTTGAGCGTGCAAGAGGCTGTCAATATTTTGGGTTTTAGCCAATTGCGCACCACGGTGCAGGCGGTGGCGCTGGGGCGCAGTTTCAAGGCCGTGCCCGGCGTCAACCTCGAGCAGTTCTGGCGCTACAGCCTAAACAGCGCCAAAATCTGCCGCACCCTAGCGCGCAGCATGCGACTAAACGAGGGCGCGGCCTTCACCGCCGGCTTGGTGCACGCGGTGGGCGATCTGGTGCTGCACATCGGCCTGCCCGAGGTCATCGCGCGCATCGACTGGAGCGTCTCGCCCTTCGACATGAAACGCGCCGAGGCCGAGCGCGCCGTGTTGGGCTACACCTACGCCGACGTGAGCGCCGCCTTCGCCGCCAAGTGGGATTTTCCCGATTTGATCGTGCGTGCGCTGCAGCACCAGTTGCTGCCCTTTGAGGGCGATGTGTACGAACCGCTGGCCGGCATCGTGCACATGGCGGCATGGCGCGCGCGCGCGCAAGAGATCAACCTCGACCGCGAGGGCCTGGCCGCCACCTTCCCCGAAGTGGTGGCGATTCTGCTCGGGCTCGACCTCGACATGGTGCTCGACAAAGACCCGAGCGAATGGACGTCGGCCGGCGAGCTATCCGCCTTTTTGGGCTGATGAGGCCGAGCACCCGATGCGACTCGACGAACTGCTGCGCCAACCCCAAAGCCTGCCGGTGGTGCCCGAGCTGGCGGCCAAGCTGATTCAGACCTTCGAGTTCGACGAGGTCGATTTCGACTCGCTGGCGCGCGACATCGAGCACGATCCGGTGCTCACGGCGCGCCTGCTGCGCCAGGCCAATTCCTCCTTTTTTGCCCTGCTAAACCCGGTCGGCACGGTGCGCGAGGCGATTGTGGTGCTGGGGCTCAACAAGGTGCGCGCGCTGGTCATCGCCGCCGCCCTGAATGCCAGCTTTCACGCCGTGAGCGGCATCCACCTCGACAAATTCTGGCATTTCAGCTTTGCCGCCGCCACCGTGGCCCGGCTCCTGTGCACCCCGCGCCGGCTCGATGCCAACCTGGCCTTCACGGCGGCGCTGTTGCACGGCGTGGGCGAGTTGGTGCTGCACATGGGCATGCCCGAGGCCATGGCCAGCCTGAACCAGCGCTTGGACGTGTTTGCGCTTGAGCGCGCTGAGGTCGAGCGGCTGGCGCTGGGCTATAGCTACGCCGAAACCGGTGCCGCGCTGGCGCAGCACTGGCGCCTGCCGCGCTTGCTGGTGACGGCCATCGCGCAGCACACCGAGCCGCTGGCGCCAGCCGAGCAGGAACCGCTGGCGGCGGTGGTGCACCTGGCCAGCTGGCGCGCGCGCCTGCTGCTGGCGGGCAACCGCGCCAACGAGCTGATCGACCACTACCCGGACGACGTGGGCGAGGCGCTGGGGCTGGACCCGGACCTGCTGGTGGCGCCCGACGTGGCCGGGCTGGACCGCTTGCCGGGGCTCTGATGGCGGCCCGTTTGCCGGCCTTGCGCCTCTATGCCGGCCCAGCGGCGCTGCGCCATCTGCACGCCCAAGGTTTGCAGGCGCGCGACGTGGGCATCGTCGCCGGGGCCGCCGGCGGTCCCAAGGGACTGATTTTGGGGCCGCTGGACCGCTTCATCTTTGGCCATTGGTTGGCGCAGAGCACTCAGCCGATCGACCTGGTGGGCGCCTCGATCGGGGCCTGGCGCATGGCGACGGCCTGTTTGGACGACTGCGCGGCCGCCTTCGAGCGCTTCGAGCACGGCTACATCCGCCAGCAGTTCGAGCTGCCACCGGGGCGCAAGCGGCCCACGGCGGCGCACGTGAGCGAGCGTTTTGCGCACAACTTGCAGCTGTTCTACGCCGGCCGTGCGCAGCAGGTGCTGGCGCACCCACGCTACCGGCTGCATGTGCTCACGGCCCGGGGCCGCCACCTGCTGCGGCGCGAGGGGCGCTGGCGCACCCCGGCGGGCTATCTGGGCGCTTGGCTGAGCAACGCGCTGCACCGCCCGGCCTTGGGCGCTTGGCTGGAGCGGGTGGTGTTTTCGACCCCGGGGGCGGCCTTGCCCTTTGGCCGCAGCGACCTGCGCACGCGGCAGGTTTGGCTCGACGAGTGCAACTGGCTGCCGGCGCTGCAAGCCAGTTGCTCGGTGCCGTTTGCCATGCAGGCGGTGCCCGACATCGCCGGCGCGCCCCCGGGCGCCTATTGGGACGGCGGCATCACCGACTACCACCTGCACCTGGACTGGCAGCGCGCGCCCGGCCTGGTGCTGTACCCGCATTTTCAGCGCCAACTGGTGCCCGGTTGGCTCGACAAGGCGCTCAAGTGGCGCCACCGCAGCACGGCGTTTCTGGACCGCACCCTGGTGCTGGCGCCGGACCCAGATTGGCTGCGCACGCTGCCCGACGGCAAGCTGCCCGATCGCAGCGATTTCGAGCGCTACGGCAGCGACCTGGCGGCGCGCATGCGCGCTTGGAGCGCAGCAGCGGCGGCGAGCCAGCAGCTGGCCGACGAATTCGCCGCCTGGCTGCAGCGGCCCGATCCGTCTGTGGTGCAGCCGCTGTAGCGCTGGGTTGCGGTTTTACATCGATGCCTCGAGCAGGGCGCGGTAGTCGTCGGGGCTGGCTAGGCGTGGGTTGCTTTGGTGGCAGTGGTCGGCCAAGGCGCCTGCGATCACGCGCTCGAATACCTCGGGGCCCACGCCGAGCGCCGCCAGTCCGCTGGGCAGGCCCAAGCGTGCATTGAGGGCGCGAATGGCCGGCCCGACGGCCTGCGGGTCGGCGCCCAAACCCATCGCCTGCGCCATGCGCTCCAGCCGGCGCTCTTGCTGCACCGCTTCGGCGCTGGCGTTGAAAGCCAGCACAGCGGGCAGAAACACCGCATTCAGGGTGCCGTGGTGCAGCCGTGGCAACACGCCGCCCAGGCTGTGGCTGAGCGAATGCACGCAGCCCAGCCCCTTTTGAAACGCCAGCGCGCCCTGCATGCTGGCGCTCATCATCTGCAGCCGGGCTTGGCGGTCGTGGCCGTCGCGGGTGGCGCGCTCGATGTGCGCCCAGCCGCGCGCCAGCCCGTCGAGCGCGATGCCGTCGGCCGGTGGGTTGAAGGCGCTGGCCATGAAGGTTTCCATGCAGTGCGCGATCGCGTCCATGCCGGTGGCGGCGGTGAGCAGCGGCGGCAGGCCGAGCGTGAGTTCGGGGTCGAGGATGGCCGCCTTGGGCAGCAGGTGCCAGCTGTGAAAGCCGAGCTTGCGCCCGTCATCGACGATCAGAATGGCGCCGCGGGCCACTTCGCTGCCGGTACCAGCGGTGGTGGGCACGGCGATCAGGGGCGGCAGCTGGGCGCTGATTTTGGCCGAGCCGCCTTCGATGGTGGCGTAAGCCTTGAGCGGCCCCGGGTGCGCGAGGGCGATCGCCACGCCCTTGGCGCAGTCGATGGCGCTGCCGCCGCCGAGCGCGATCAGGCCGTCGCAGCGCGCCTGCCCATACACCGCCGCAGCGGCGCGCACGGCGGCCTCGGTCGGGTTGCTGGGGGTGGCGTCGAACACCGCGTGCGGCAGGGCAGCGGTGCCTAGGCCCAAGGCCACCACGGCGCGCTCCAGCAGCCCGGCGGCGCGCACCCCGGCGTCGGTGACGATCAGCGGCCGCTGGATGCCCACGCGATCGCACTCGCTGGCCAGCAGGCGCAGGGCGCCGAGCTCGATCTGGATCTGGGTCAGGTAAAAAATCTGGGCCATGGGGCTTGCCGTCTCTAGGGTGGTGCGGGGGCCTATCAGCCGCCGATGTAGCTCATTTCGATGCGCTTGCCGGTCTCGGGCGCGCGCGCGGCGGCGGGCAGGCTGGCGCGCAGCTCCGAGTAGCGCTCGCGCCGTGGTTGCCAGATGGCGGCGATGGCGTGGGCCAGATCGGCGTCGCTGGCGCCGGCGCGCAGCAGGGCGCGCAAATCGTAGCCTTGGGTGGCAAACAGGCACAGATAGACCTTGCCCTCGGTCGAGAGCCGGGCGCGGTTGCAGTCGCGGCAGAAGGCCTGCGTCACGCTGCTGATAAAGCCCACCTCGCCCAGAGCCGGGTCGTGGCGCCCATCGGGCCCGGCGTGGCCCCAGCGTTCGGCGGTCTCGCCGGCGGCGCTGGCCGGCAGCGCCAGCAGCGGCAGCTCGGCTTCGATCAGTTGGCGCGCTTGCGCGCTGGGCAGCACCTCGTCCATCTGCCAGCCGTTGCTGCAGCCCACGTCCATGTATTCGATGAAGCGCAAGGCCAACGGGCGGCCGCGGAAGTGGCGCACCAGCGGCAAAATTTGGTGCTCGTTGGTGCCGCGCTTGACCACGGTGTTGATCTTGATCGGCCCCAGCCCGGCGGCCTCGGCGGCATCGATCCCGGCCAGCACCTCGGCCACCGGAAAGTCGGCATCGTTCATGCGCCTGAACACCGCGTCGTCGAGCGCGTCGAGGCTGATGGTGATGCGGCTCAGCCCGGCGGCCTTGAGGCTGCGCGCCTTGCGTTGCAGCAAACTGGCGTTGGTGGTCAGGGTGAGGTCGAGCGGCAGGCCCTCGGGGGTGCGCAGTTGCGCCAGTTGCTCGATCAGGGTTTCGACGTTTTTGCGCAGCAGCGGCTCGCCGCCGGTCAGGCGCAGCTTGCGCACCCCGTGCGCCACAAAGAGCCGCGCCAACCGCGTGATCTCCTCGAAGCTGAGCAGATCGGCGTGCGGCAAAAAAGCATGGTGGCGGTCGAAGGTTTCGCGCGGCATGCAGTAGCTGCAGCGAAAGTTGCAGCGGTCGGTGACGCTGATGCGCAAGTCGCGCAGCGGCCGCCCCAAGGCGTCGAGCAGTTCGCCGCTGGGTGGCGTGTGGCGCCCATTCGTCGGCCCCGTCGGCACCGCCAGGCCGGGGTTGAAGGCGTTGACCAGGGGAATGATGCGCTCGGACATAAGGCGCAAGCTTATACCAAGTGGCGGCAGCAGTTGGGCGCTGCGGTGCATTCAACCGGTTCCAGTCAGTTTGGCGCAGGTAAAATCGGTTTCAATTCTTGGCCCATCTTCAACCACAGGCTGTACATCCATGTCACTCGACCACGTCACCCCCGGCAGCAAGGCCCCCGCTGTGTTCAACGTCATCATCGAAATCTCGATGAACGGCGACCCGATCAAATACGAGGTGGACAAAGCCTCGGGCTGCATTTTTGTCGATCGCTTCATGAACACCGCCATGCACTACCCGACCAACTACGGTTACGTGCCCAAGACCATCTCGGGCGACGGCGACCCGGTCGATGTGCTGGTGATCACGCCCGTGCCGCTGCCGCCCGGGGTGGTGGTGCCGTGCCGCGCGCTGGGCATCCTCAAGATGGAGGACGAAGGCGGCGTCGATGGCAAGGTGCTGGCGGTGCCGACCGAAAAAATCCTGCCCCTGTACTCGCAGTGGCAGAGCTTGGCCGACCTGAACCCGATCAGCCTCAAGCAGATCGAGCACTTTTTTGAGCACTACAAAGACCTCGACCCTGGCAAGTGGGTCAAGGTGCTGGGCTGGGACGGGCTCGAGGCCGCGCACCAAGAGATCCGCGACGGCATCGCCGCCTACGAAAAAGAGCAGCAGCAAGGCTGAGAGGCTCAGGCTCCATCGCACCGCTTGCACCCCTACCGCTGCGTGGCCGCTGCTTTGCCCACCGATCTGCCCACTGCTTTGTCCACCGTTCTGCCGGCCTACCCGGGCGCTGTCACGCTGACGCTCTGTGTGGCGCAGCTCAACGTCGTTGTCGGCGACCTAGCGGGCAACGTGCGCCAGATCGCGGCGGCGGCGCAGGCGGCCCATGCCCAGGGCGCGCGGCTGCTGCTCACCCCCGAGCTGGCGCTGTGCGGCTACCCCGCCGAAGACCTGCTCTTGCGGCCGGCCTTCGTGGCCGACTGCGAGGCCGCGCTGCAGGAGTTGGCGCGCCTGAGCGCCAACTGGCCGGGGCTGCACCTGGTGGTGGGGCACCCGGCGGCGCTGGGGCCTTGGGTTGAGGCGGGTGCTGAGGCTGAGGCTGGAAAGCGGGCCAACCCAGCGGTCTGCCCTGCGGTCAGCCCCACCGACAACCCCACGGCCAGCCCCGCAGATGGCCCCCCTGCCAGCGGCCACGGCCGCACGCGCTGCCTCAACGCCGCCTCGGTGCTGGCGCACGGGCGCGTGTTGCTGCGCTACGCCAAGCGCGAGCTGCCCAACTACCAGGTGTTCGACGAGCAGCGCACCTTCGTGCCGGGCCAGAGCGTGGGCGTGTTCGATCTGGCTGGCGGCGCCGGGCAGCGGCTGCGCTTGGGGCTGCTGATCTGCGAAGACGCTTGGTACCCCGAGCCCGCCGCACAGTCCCAGGCCGCCGGGGCCGAGCTGCTGCTGGTGCTCAATGCCTCGCCCTTTCACTGGGGCAAGGGCGCGCAGCGCGAGCAGGTGATGCGCCAGCGCGTGGCCGAGACCGGCTTGCCGCTGGTCTATGCGCACCTAGTGGGGGCGCAAGACGAGGTGGTGTTCGAGGGCCGCAGCTTCGCCCTTGGTTCCGACGGCCGCTTGGCCGCGCGCGCCGCCAGTTTTGCGCCCGAGCTGCTGCGCATCGACCTGTGGGCAAGCGACGAGCCGCCTGTTCAAGCTCCATCCCCATCCCCATCCCCATCCCCATCCCCATCCCCATCCCCATCCCCATCCCCAGCCCCAGCTACCGCCTACAGCGCTGCGCCGCACCCCTCGTGGCGCCTCAGCGGCCCGGTGGCCCCCGAGCCCGAGCCGCTGGCCGAGCTCTGGCAGGCACTGGTGCTGGGCTTGCGCGACTACGTGGACAAAAACGGCTTTCCGGGGGCGCTGCTGGGCCTCTCGGGCGGCATCGATTCGGCGCTGGTGTTGGCGTTGGCGGTCGATGCCTTGGGGGCCGCGCGCGTGCGCACGCTCATGCTGCCCTCGCCCTACAGCGCCGACATTTCGCTCATCGACGCGCGCGAGATGGCCGCGCGCCTAGGCGTGCGCCACGAGGAGCTGTCGATCCAGCCGGTGTTTGAGGCGCTGCTGCACACGCTCGAGCCCCTGTTCGAGGGCCGTGCCCCCGACCTCACCGAAGAAAACTTGCAGGCGCGCATCCGCGGCATGTTGCTCATGGCGCTGTCCAACAAGTTCGGCGCCATCGTGCTCACCACCGGCAACAAGAGCGAGCTCGCCACCGGCTACTGCACCCTCTACGGCGACATGGCCGGCGGTTTTGCCGTGCTCAAAGACGTGCCCAAAACCCGGGTCTTTGAGCTGGCGCGCTGGCGCAACGCCCACGACCCCTTTGGCCGCGGCGCCAACCCCATCCCCGAGCGCATCATCACCCGGCCCCCGAGCGCCGAGCTGCGCCCCGACCAAACCGACCAAGACAGCCTGCCGCCCTATGAGGTGCTCGACGCCATCGTCGAGCGCTACGTCGAGCAAGAGCAGAGCGCGGCCCAGATCGTCGCTGCTGGCCTGCCCGCGGCAGCGGTGGAGCAGGTGCTGCGGCTGCTGCGCCTGAGCGAATACAAGCGCCGCCAAGGCCCGCTGGGCACGCGCGTGACGCCGCGCAGCTTTGGCAAAGACTGGCGCTACCCCAACACCAACCGCTACCGCGGCTGAACCGGCTTGGCCAAACCCGGCGGCGGCGCAGCTTTAGCGCGGCCGCAGCCACGCGCCATCGCTGAGCTGGCGCGGTGGGTGCAGCACCACCTCGTCGCCCGCTTGCAGCCCGGCGAGTATCTGCACCCGGCCTTCGCCCTGCAGGCCCAGTTGCACCGGCTGCAGGCGGGCGCGCTGCCCCTCGATGCGGTACACCGCCCAGCCGGGCTCGGTGCCGTGGTCGCCCGCATCGCCAGCGTCGCCGTGGCGGAATACGGCTGCGCTGGGCAGGTAGAGGGCCTCGGGCACCGAGCGCAGCACGAAGCGCGCCTGCACCCGGTAGCCCTCGCCCAAGCCCGCCCAAGCAGCGGGCGCATCGTGCAGCGCCAGCCAGACCCGCACCCGCTGCTCCTGCACCCCGAGCGCCGACACTTGGGTGAACGCCGCCGGTTCGATGCGGCGCACGACCGCGTTGAGCGTGGCCGGGCCGCCCCAGCGCCGCAGCTCGACCGCCATGCCGGGGCGCAGCCGCACCGCATCGGCCGACAGCACGTCGGCCTCGACTTCGAGCGCCTCCGGGTTGCCCAGCTCCAGAATCGGTTCGCCCAGCGGCACCGCGCGCTCGCTCTGAACATGGCGACGCAGCAGCACGCCGTCGATGGGCGCGCGCAGCAGCAGCGCGGCCCCGCTTGGGCGTTGCGCCTCGGGCGCCAGCAGGGCGGCGCGGGCGGCGTCGCGCTGGTAGCGGGCGCTGCCCTGGAGCCATTGGGCGCTTTGCGCACGCTGGGCGCTTTCGTCGCGCTGCACCTGCGCCTGCTGCAGCGCCGCCGCCGACACCATGCCCTGCGCCGCCAGCGCTTGGGCGCGCTCGGCGGCCGCAGCGGCCAAGCGCGCCGTGTGCGCGGCAGCCTGTGCATCGGCCTGGGCGGCGGAGTAAGCGGCCTGCGCCGCCGCGGCCCGCGCCTGCGCCTCGGCGCGGCTGCGCGCATCCAGCGCCGGGCTGGCCAGCGGGCGCAGCCGCACCAGCACCTGCCCGGCCTGTACGCGCTCGCCGGGCTCCCACTCCAGCCGTTCGACCACGCCCGCCACGGGCGCGCTCAGCACAAAGCGTTGCTGCACACGGGCGCGGCCTTCGGCCTCGAAGCTCTCGCGCACCTGCCCTTGCAGCACCGTGGCGCGGTCCACCGGGTGGCGCTCGGGCCACAGCGCCAGCGCCAGAAAGGCCGCCAGCACGGCGGCGGCGAGCAGATAGCGCAGCCAAGGGGCAGAGGTCAGGGGATGGGGCATGTTCACTCCCGGGTTTTTAACACGGCCACCAAGTCCAGCAGGCGCAGGCGGCGCAAGGCCCACCAGGCCGCCAAGGCCGAGGCCAGCAGCATCACCAAGCCGCCCAAGGCAAACGCCTGCGGCGTGAGCACCAGCGGGATGCGAAACAGCTCATTTTGCATCCCCGCCACCAGCAGCGCGCTCAAGCCGTACCCGATGGCAAAGGCCGGCAGCAGCGCCAGCAGCACCAGCGCCCCCAACTCGCCCAGCAGCAGATCGCGCACCTCTTGCGGGGTGTAGCCCAGCACGCGCAAGCTGGCCAGGTCGCGTGCGCGCTCGGCCAGCGTGATGCGCGCCGCGTTATAGACCACCCCGACCGCGATGCTCGAGGCCAGCAGCGTCATGATCAGACCAAAGGTCAGCATTCCCTCGGCCATGGTGTCCATGAAGGCGGCGATGGCGCGCTCCTGCTCGCTCACGGTGGCCACGCCGGGGCGCTGGCGCAGCGCCTGCAGCAGCGCCATTTCCTGTACCGGGTCGATGCGCAGCAGGGCGCCGGTGTGCAGTTCGCCGTCCAGCAGCAAGGGGTTGAGCCAGTCCAGCCGCGCATACGCGCCCACGCCTAGGTACTCGCGCACCGTGCCGGCCAGCGGCAGCATCAGGGTGTCGCGGCGGCCGTCCAGAAACTCCACGGTCAGCGTTTGCCCGGGGCGGATTTGCAGCATCTGCGCCAGGTGCTCGGTCAGCAGCAGGCCCTGCGCTGGCAGCGCGACCGGTTGCAGTTGTTGATCGAGCACGCGCCGCAGTTCGCTCTGCGCCGGCAGCCCCTGCAGCGCAGTGACGAAGCTGCGCGGCCCGTGGCGCAGCCGCACCGGGCTGTGGCGCACCCCTTCGACGGCCAGTACGCCGGGCAGGCTGGCCAGTTCCGCAAGGGCGCTGGCCGGGGTGGCTTGGGTGAACACCAGGCTCAGGTGCTCGCGCTGCGCCAGATCGAACTGCACGCGCACGATTTCGTCGATGGCGCTGGCTTGCAGCCGCGACATGATCAAAATCCCGCCCGCCAACGCGATGCCCAGCACCGACAGCAGCGTGCGCACGGGGTGGCGTTCCAGCTGGCGCGCCACCATGCGCGCCGACGGCGGCAACCAGCGGCTGGGCAGCCAGCGTTCGCTGCGCGCATGGGCAAAGCGCGGTGGGCTGGGCGGGCGCATGGCCTCGGCCGGGGCCAGCCGCCAAGCGCGCCACAGGCCGGCCGCAGTGCCCAAGGCGGCGGCACTGAGCGCAAAGGCGCAGGCCAGCAACACCAGCTCGGGCCGCAGGTGCCAGTCCAGATAGGGGAAGTGGTAAAAGCTGGCGTAGAGCTCGGCCATGCCACGCCCCAGCCAAGCCCCCAGCGCCAGCCCCGGCAGCACCCCCACGCTCACCAACAGCAGCACCAAGGCGGCGTAATGGGCCGCAATCTGCCGGTTGCGGTAGCCAAAGGCCTTGAGCAGGGCGATCTGCTCTTGCTGGGTGCGGATCAGGCGCGCGCTCACCACGCTGAGCAAAAACGCCGTCACGCCCAAGAAAATCAGCCCAAACAAGCGCGACATGGTGCGCAAGCCCAGCAGTTCTTCTTCCAGCAGGCGGTGCGAAAACTGCAATTCGCGCCCGTGGCTGCCGCGGCCCCCATAGGGCTGCAACAGCCGGTCAACGGCGGCGATCAGGTCGGCCTCGACGGCTTCGGGGGCCAATTCCAGCGCCAATTGGTTGAAGGCGCCCTCCAGATCGAGCGCCCCGGCCAGCGTATCTTGCGGCAGCCACAGCACCGCGAAGTGCATAAAGTCGGGGAACAGATCGCCCGGCCGCACCGGGTAGGTGAACTCGGGCGAGAGGCCGATGCCGCTGATGCGCAGCTCTTGGCGGCGGCCGTTGACGATCGCCACCAGCGCATCGCCCGGCTGCAGGCCGTGCGCCAGCGCAAAGGCTTCGCCCAGCACCGCCTCCCAAGGTTGGGCGGGCCAACTGCCGCTGCGCAGGTACAACTGGTTCAGGCCCCCGGGGCGCTCGGGCAGCGCGACCAGTTGCCCGGTGATCGGGCGCTCAAAGCCGGGCAGCTCCAGTTGCGCCAGCGCCTGCACCCGCCCCTGGGCCTGTTGCACGCCGGGCAGTGCGGCCAGTTCGTCGAGCAGGGTCAGGGGCGCGCGCTGCAGGCTGGCAAACAAGTCGGCAAAGCGGTGTTCTACGTAAAAGCGCTCGCGCGTCTGCTGCAGCGCCTGGTAGTTGCTCAGCGCCATCACCAAGGTGGCGATGCCGCCGATCACCACCAGCGCAATCGCCAGCGCCTGGCCGCGCAACTGCCAGGCGTCGCGCAGCAGTTTGCGCTGCAGCGCCTTCACCAGTGCAGCTCCTGCGGCGCTTTGGGGGCCGGGTTGCGCTGTTCGCGCTCGATCAGGCCGTCGCTGAGGTAAATCACCCGATCGGCCATGTCGGCAATCACCGCGTTGTGCGTGATCACCACCGTCAGGGCGCCGAGCTGCTGGTGGCTGCGCCGCAACGCCTCCAGCACCCGCACCCCGGTGCGCGAATCGAGCGCGCCAGTGGGCTCGTCGCACAGCAGCACCGCCGGGCGCTTGGCGATGGCGCGCGCGATCGCCACCCGCTGCTGTTCGCCGCCCGAGAGCTGGGCCGGGAAATGGTGCTGGCGCTCGCTGAGCCCAACCCAGTCCAGCGCTTGCTCAGCCGGCAGCGGGTCGGTGGCGATGTCGGTCACCAGTTGCACGTTTTCCAGTGCCGTCAGGCTCGGTATGAGGTTGTAGAACTGAAACACGAAACCGATCGAGGCGCGCCTGAAGCGCGTCAACTCGGCTTCGTCGGCAGCGTCCAAGCTGTGGCCCCGGCACTGCACTTGGCCGCTGCTGGGGCGGTCGAGCCCGCCCAAGATGTTGAGCAGGGTCGATTTGCCGCTGCCCGAGGCCCCCAGCAACACCACGAACTCGCCCGGGTAGAGGTCGAGATCGATGCCGCGCAGCGCCTGCACCTGCACCTCGCCCATGGTGTAGTGTTTGCACAAGGCGCGCGCACGGAATACCGGTTCGATCGCTGCTGTCATAGGGATGCATGATAAAGTCAGGCCAGTCGTTTTTCGTTGGAGCCCTTGCGCATGAAACAAATCACCGCCGTCATCAAACCCTTCAAGCTCGAAGAAGTGCGCGAGGCCCTGGCCGAGCAGGGCGTGACCGGCCTGACGGTGACCGAGGTCAAAGGCTTTGGGCGCCAAAAGGGCCACACCGAGCTCTACCGCGGCGCCGAGTACGTGGTCGATTTCCTGCCCAAGGTTCGCATCGACGTGGTGCTCAAGTCCGAAGACGTGGAGCGCTGCGTCGATGCCATCATCCGCGCCGCGCGCACCGGCAAGATCGGTGACGGCAAAATCTTTGTCAGCCCGGTCGAGCGCGTGGTGCGCATCCGCACCGGCGAGCAAGACGAAACCGCGATTTGAGCTTGCAGCAGCTGCACCAGTCGCGCCAGCGCCCACAGGGCTTGGGGCCGCTCGGGGTGCTGCGTCTTGCTGCATTTTCATTGCTGGCAATGCTGGCGCTGGCCTTGGCTGCTTGCGAGCGTCCGCATACCGGGGCGCCGGTGGCTGTGCCCGCAGTCGCACCTGTGGCCGCACCTCCCCCCACAGCCCACATCCCCAGCGAGGCAGCGCCCATACTCCCTACGCCCATGCAGCGCACGCACTTCGCTTGCGCCGACGGGCTGCGCGTCGAGTGGCGCTACTTTCCGTTGCAAGGGGTGGCGGTGCTGGTGCGCGCCGGGCGCAACCACGAACTGCACCCGCCGCCGGGTGGCTCGGCGGGCGTTTTCGCGCAGCCGGGCCTAGAGGTGCAGCTGGGCGCTGAAAGTCTGCATATCCGCCTAGGCGCTGGCCCGGTCATCGAGTGCCAGCGCGTTGTTGCTGCGTCTTGAGATTTGAAGGTTTTTGCGGTCTGGCTGCGGCAAGCTTGTGCTCGCTGGCTGGATGCCGGGGGCTTTAGCCCCTCAAATCTGCTCCAGCCGATCGGGCGGGGCGAAGCCGGCGTTTTGCACCAGCGGGACCGAGCGTCCTCAGGCTGGGTTTTTGCAACGCATCACGAATCCAGATGCCGCCCCAAATCCATGCTGTCGTGCAAGACGCGCAGCACTTCGATCAAGCAGGCCGATTCATCGACACGCAACACCAACAGATGCCTGCCCTTGAAACCCTGGCGGGCCACATGCAGTGTGGCCAGATCATCACCCAGCTCTGGGCGCCAGCGCAGATCGATCAGGTGCGGTCCAGCGTCCAGAGCCGCTAGTGCGTGGTTGAGGACGTTGGTATAGGACTCCATCTGCAACGGCCCAAACTGCTGCAGCGTCCAATCAAGGATGTCTTCAACGTCTTGAGCCGCTTGGTCGGCCAAGCGCACGGTCCAGCCGCTCATCCGTGTTTGGCCAGCACCCGCTTGCTGATGCCATTGATGTGCGCGCGCAGCGAAGCGGCATCGTTGAAATCGGTGTAGCGTCCGGCATCGATGTCGGCAACTCCGACGGCCACTGCGGCGCGCAAGGCCTCGAGCTTGGCCGTCTGCTCCAACTCCCGTGCCTGTACGAGGCGCAGGCCCTCGCGCAGCACCTCACTGGCGTTTTGGTAGTGGCCACTGGCGACCATCTGCTCGACAAACTTGGCTTGGCTGTCTGTCAGTACGACATTTCGGGTGGGCACGGCAAATCCCTTCATTTGGATGCGCTGAATATGGCAGATTATGCCAAGGCGTTGGTCATTCATGTGCCCCCAAGCCCCTCAAATCTGCTCCAGCCGGTCGGGCGGGGCGAAGCCGGCGTTTTGCACCAGCGCGGGCAGCAGGGTGTCGATGCTGGAGGAGATCTGGATCAGGTCGAGCTGCCAGTGGTCCATGAAGCCGGCTTGGGCCGACTGGCCCAGCGCGCCCAGCAGCGCGTCGTAGTAGCCGCCGATGTTGAGCACGCCGATGGGCTTGTCGTGGTAGCCGAGTTGGCGCCAGCTCCAGACTTCGAACCATTCTTCGAGCGTGCCGATGCCGCCGGGCAGGATCAAAAAGGCGTCGGCGCGTTCGGCCATAAGCTGCTTGCGCCGGTGCATCGAGGGCACGACGTGCAGTTCGGTGCACTCGCGCTTGGCGTGTTCTTTGATTTCGAGGCTCTGCGGGATCACACCCACCACTTCGGCGCCGGCCTCGAGCGCGGCGTCGGCCAGCAGGCCCATGAGGCCGTTGCTGCCGCCGCCATACACCAGCTGGCCGCGGTGGCGGCCGATCCATTGCCCCACGGCTTGCGCGGCTTGGGCGTGCAGCGGGTCGGTGCCGCTGCGCGAGCCGCAAAACACGCAGAGGCTAAACAAGGGCGCCAGCGGCGCGGCGGGGGTGGCCGGGGAGGAATGTGGGCTGTTCATGATCGTTATTCTGGCACGGCTGGGGGCGCTAGGCCTATGGGTTTGGTGGCATGGCCGGGGCGCACAGCAGCCGCAGCGGCACTCTGCGGGCCGGTGGCGTTTTATCCAGCGAAAAAGCGCGCGTGCAGGGCGCCCAGCCACACGCCGCCGCACAGCAGCAGGCTGAGCAGCACGGCGGCGCTGCCCATGTCTTTGGCGCGCTTGGACAGGTGGTGCCACTGCGGCCCGATGCGGTCGATGGCGGTCTCGATGCCGGTGTTGAGCAGCTCGACGATCATCACCAGCAGCACCGTGCCCACCAGCAGCCCAACTTCGAACCAGTTTTGCCCAACCCAAAAGGCCGCCGGTACCATGACCAGCGCCGCCAGCGCTTCCTGGCGAAAAGCCGATTCGTCCCAGGCGGCGCGCAAGCCCATGAGCGAGTAGCCCATTGCCTTCCAGAGCCGCAGGATGCCGCGGCGTTTTTGTTGCGTGACGGGGTCTAGGTGCGGCAGGGTGGGGTCGGGCATGGCGGTAGGGCAGGGGCTTAGGGCGTGTCGGCGGGGGGTGGGGCATGGATCAGTTGCGTGCCCGCCCAGGCGTCGTGCCAGAACTGGCGCTGCGGGTGCAGCCGCGCCAGCAGCGCGTACAGCGGCACCCACGCCAACATCATCCACAAAATCCATGACGCATGCAGCTGCAACAGGGCGCCCAGCAGCATGGGCGGCGCAAACCAGATCCAACTGAGCACGTAGCGCCACAGCGCGTGCGCCAGCCGCAGCGGCCGCCCAGCGTGGTCAACGACGCGAATCTGCCAGGTTTTCATGGCCAGCGTCTGCCCCTTGTGCCAGAACCAGGCGAAGTACAGGCCCGCCACCACGAACAAAAAGCCTTGCAACTCGTGGCGGTTTTGCATCGGCTCGCGGCTGTCGGTGAGCACGCCAAAGGCCAGCGCGGCGATGAAGATGACGCCAAACATCAGCGTGCCCTCGTACAGCCAGCAGGCCATGCGCCGGCGCAGCGAAGGGGTAGCGGGCGCAGCAAGGGGGGTGGCAGGCTGTGCGGGCGTGGCAGAGGCGGCAGGGCGGTTTTTGCTCATGTGCAAGGCGGGCAGGTGGCGTGGTCAGCGTGGGCAGCGTGGGCAGCGTTTTGGCGCGCATTGTCGCACCCAGCGCGCAGTGCCGGTGTTGCAGGGCAACAAAGCCCAAAGATCGTGCCATAATGAACGCTTATCCCAATTCAATCCGGCAAACGGGTCAAGGTTGCGCGGCGTTAAGCCGCCATGGCTTTGGCCTCAAGTCTCGCAGCGGCCCCACAAGGGCTGGCTCAGAGGCACCCAAGGTTTTTCGTCAGAGAAATACCCGAAAGGTTCATCATCATCATGGAAATCAAAACATCCGCATCGGCCTTCGCATCCAGCGCGGGCCACCCCAGCACGCCCGAAGAGCTCATGGGGGGCGAAATCCTCGTGCGCGCCCTGCAGGCCGAAAACGTGCGTTACCTCTGGGGCTACCCCGGCGGCGCCGTGCTCTACATCTACGACGCGCTCTACAAACAAGACACCATCCAGCACGTGCTGGTGCGCCACGAGCAGGCCGCGGTGCACGCCGCCGACGGCTACGCCCGCGCCACCGGCGACGTGGGCGTGGCGCTGGTGACCTCGGGGCCGGGCGTGACCAATGCCGTCACCGGCATCGCCACCGCCTACATGGACAGCATCCCGATGGTGATCATCACCGGTCAGGTGCCCACGGCGGCGATCGGGCTCGACGCTTTCCAAGAGTGCGACACCGTGGGCATCACGCGCCCGATCGTCAAGCACAACTTTTTGGTCAAAGACGTGCGCGATCTGGCGCTCACGCTCAAAAAAGCCTTCCACATCGCGCGCAGCGGCCGCCCCGGCCCGGTGGTGGTCGATATCCCCAAAGACGTGTCGTTCAAGAAAACCGCTTGGAACGGCTACCCGGAATCGGTCACGATGCGCTCCTACAACCCGGTGCGCAAGGGCCACGGCGGCCAGATCCGCAAGGCGCTGCAGCTGCTGCTGGCGGCCAAGCGGCCCTACATCTACACCGGCGGCGGCGTGCTGCTGAGCAACGCCGTGCCCGAGCTGCGCACCCTGTGCGATCTGCTGGGCTTCCCGGTCACCAACACCCTGATGGGGCTGGGGGCGTTTCCGGCCACCGACCGGCGCTTTTTGGGCATGCTCGGCATGCACGGCACGCTCGAAGCCAACAACACCATGCAAAACTGCGACGTGCTGCTGGCGGTGGGCGCGCGCTTTGACGACCGCGTGATCGGCAACCCCAAGCACTTTGCGCAAAACGAGCGCAAGATCATCCACATCGACATCGACCCATCCAGCATCTCCAAGCGCGTCAAGGTCGATGTGCCGATCGTCGGCGACGTGCGCGAGGTGCTCACCGAGCTCATCGCCATGCTGCAAGAAAGCCCGCTGCGCCCCGACGGCCGCGCGCTGGCCGACTGGTGGCAGACCATCGAGGGCTGGCGCAGCCGCGACTGCCTGAAGTACGACGACAGCAACCCCGACGTGATCAAGCCGCAGCGCGTGATCGAAACCCTCTGGAACCTGACCCGCGACGCCGACGCCTACGTCACCTCCGACGTTGGGCAGCACCAGATGTGGGCGGCGCAGTACTACAAGTTTGACCGCCCGCGGCGCTGGATCAACTCCGGCGGCCTAGGCACCATGGGCGTGGGCATCCCCTACGCCATGGGCATCAAGCTGGCGCGGCCCGAGAGCGAGGTGTTTTGCGTCACCGGCGAAGGCTCGGTGCAGATGTGCATCCAAGAGCTGTCCACCTGCTTGCAGTACGAAACCCCGATCAAAATTTTGTCGCTCAACAACCGCTACCTCGGCATGGTGCGCCAGTGGCAAGAGATCGAATACTCGGGCCGCTACAGCCACAGCTACATGGACGCGCTGCCCAACTTCGTCAAGCTGGCCGAGGCCTACGGCCATGTGGGCATGCTGATCGAGCGCCCACAAGACGTGGAGCCGGCGCTGCGTGAGGCGCGTGCGCTCAAGGACCGCACGGTGTTCATGGACTTTCGCACCGACCCGACCGAAAACGTGTTCCCGATGGTCAAGGCCGGCAAGGGCATCACCGAAATGCTGCTCGGCAGCGAAGACCTTTAAAGCCCGGAACTGGAGTGCAGAGCATGAAACACATCATTTCCGTTCTACTGGAAAACGAAGCCGGCGCGCTGTCGCGGGTGGTGGGGCTGTTTTCGGCGCGCGGCTACAACATCGAGTCGCTCACCGTGGCCCCGACCGAAGACGCGTCGCTGTCGCGCATGACGATCCAGACCGCCGGCTCCGACGAAGTGATCGAGCAGATCACCAAGCACCTCAACCGCCTGATCGAAGTGGTCAAGGTGGTGGACCTGACCGAAGGCGCCTACACCGAGCGCGAGCTGATGCTGGTCAAGGTGCGCGCCGTGGGCAAGGAGCGCGAGGAGATGAAGCGCATGGCCGACATCTTCCGTGGCCGCATCATCGACGTCACCGACAAGAGCTACACCATCGAGCTCACCGGCGACCAAGGCAAGAACGACGCCTTCTTGCAGGCGCTCGAGCGCAGCGCGATCCTCGAGACCGTGCGCACCGGCCCCAGCGGCATCGGCCGCGGCGAACGCATTCTGCGGGTCTGAACAGCCCGCGCCCAACCCCGTATCATCAACCCCCTTTTCATTTGGAGCCTCGAGCATGAAAGTTTTCTACGACAAAGACTGTGACCTCAGCCTGATCAAGGGCAAGACCGTGGCCATCATCGGCTACGGCAGCCAAGGCCACGCGCACGCGCAAAACCTCAACGACAGCGGCGTCAAAGTGGTGGTGGGCCTGCGCAAGGGCGGCGCCTCGTGGGACAAGGTCGGCAAGGCCGGCTTGCAGGTGCAAGAAGTGAACGAGGCCGTGGCCGCCGCCGACGTGGTGATGGTGCTGCTGCCTGACGAGCAGATCGGCGCCGTCTATAAAAACCAGATCGAGCCGCACATCAAAAAAGGCGCTTCGTTGGCTTTTGCCCACGGCTTCAACGTCCACTACAACCAAGTGAACCCACGCGCCGACCTCGACGTCTGGATGGTCGCCCCCAAAGCCCCCGGTCACACCGTGCGCAACACCTACACCCAAGGCGGCGGCGTGCCGCACCTGGTGGCGGTGCACCAAGACCCCTCCGGCAAAGCGCGCGATCTGGCGCTCTCCTACGCCATGGCCAACGGCGGCGGCAAGGCCGGCATCATTGAAACCAGCTTCAAAGAAGAGACCGAGACCGACCTCTTTGGCGAGCAAGCCGTGCTCTGCGGCGGCGCGGTGGAGTTGGTGAAAATGGGCTTTGAGACCCTGACCGAAGCCGGCTACGCCCCCGAGATGGCCTACTTCGAGTGCCTGCACGAGCTCAAGCTGATCGTGGACTTGATGTACGAAGGCGGCATCGCCAACATGAACTACTCGATCAGCAACAACGCCGAGTTCGGCGAGTACGTGACCGGCCCCGAAGTCATCAACGAGCAGTCGCGCGCGGCCATGCGCAATGCCTTGAAGCGCATCCAAAACGGCGACTACGCCAAGATGTTCATCCAGGAAGGCAGCCTGAACTACCCAAGCATGACGGCGCGGCGGCGCAACACGGCGGCGCACCCGATCGAGGTCGTGGGCGGGCAACTGCGCGCCATGATGCCCTGGATCGCCAAAAACAAGCTGGTGGACCAGAGCCGCAACTAAAACCGGGTAGGGCTTGGGGCTTCGGGCACTTGGGGCCAGCCGACCATGCTGCGCTTGTTGCACCGGCTGCCCCTGCCCACCCTGTGCGCCGTCTGCCGCGCTTGGGGCCGCGATGCCGTCTGCCCCGACTGTTGCGGCCAGTATGCGCGCCTGCTGCCGCGCTGCCCGCAATGCGCCTTGGCGCTGGCACCGGGGCTGGCGCTGTGCAGCCGCTGCACCGAAGCCGGCCCGAGCCCGCTGGCGCAGTGCGTGGCGCGCGTGAGCTACGAGTGGCCGTGGGTGGATGTGGTGGCGCAGTTCAAGTTTCGCGCCCAGCCCGCTTGGGCCCATGCGCTGGCGCAGCTGATGCTGCAAAACCCGCTGGCGCACGATCTGCTCACGCAGGCCGACGGCCTGCTGCCCATCCCGCTCAGCCCAGCTAGGCAGGCCGAGCGCGGCTACAACCAAGCGTGGGAGCTGGTGCGCGAGCTGCAGCGCGCAAGCGGCCTGCCGGCGCTGCCCACGGCCCTGCTGCACCGCGAGACCCAGCAGGTGCAGCACGAACTGGGCCGCGCCGCGCGCCTGGCTCATGCGCAGCAGGCCTTTGCCGTCAACCCGCGCCAGCGCGGCGCGCTCAAGGGCAAGCACTGGGTGCTGGTCGATGACGTGCTCACCACTGGGGCCACGCTGCAAGCCGCCGCCCGGCACTTGCTCGACGCCGGCGCCGCCCGGGTCAGCGCGGTGGTGTTTGCCCGCACCCCGGCGCCGCTGCAAGGGGGCGACGAAACCCAGGCCCAAGCCGAGCTCAACCGCCTAGATTAAGAGGCGATCGCTCATGAGCGCCCTTTTGGTTCGCTCAATTGCCGCCCGGCCTCTGAAGTGAGCAAACCTCAGCCCTACGCACCCCCCATGTTCAACCTCGTCCTGGTCCACCCCGAAATCCCGCCCAACACCGGCAACGCCATCCGCCTGAGCGCCAACACCGGCTGCGCCCTGCACCTGATCGAGCCGTTGGGTTTTGCCATGGACGACAAGCAGTTGCGCCGCGCCGGGCTGGATTATCACGAGTACGCCGCCGTGCGCCGTTACGCCGACTGGGCAGCTTTTCTGGCGCAGCAGCAGCCGGATCCGCAGCGGCTGTTTGCGTTCAGCAGCCTGGCGCAGCGTTCGGCCTTCGAGCCGCGTTACGCGCCCGGCGACTGCTTCGTGTTTGGCTGCGAGACGGCTGGCTTGCCGCCCGAATTGCTGGCGCAAATCGCGCCGGCGCAGCGCCTGCGCCTGCCGATGCGGCCGGGCCAGCGCAGTCTGAATTTGTCCAACGCGGTGGCGGTGGTGGCCTTTGAAGCCTGGCGCCAGCAGGGTTTTGCTGGCGGCGAGCCGGCTGTACCCGGCCCCGGCCACATAACCGGCTGAAAGCCAACGGCTGGGGCGCCTATTGCTCCAGCCAGCGACAGATCGGCAGCCACTGCTCGAGGTCGCGCTGCACCCGCCCGGGTGCCACGTCGAACAGCGTCAGCCCTTGGCCGGCGAGGTTGATGTAGTTTTGCGTGTCGCGCAGATAGGTGAGCACCGGCAGCTCGAGCCCTTGCACAAAGGCGCGTAGCTTTTCGGCCGAGAGCGTGCGCGCATCGACCCGCATCCCCACCACCCCGATCGGCAAGCCCACGCTGCGCCGGCGCTCTTGCAGCTCGGCCACGAAGTCTTGCGTCGCCAGGATGTCGAACACGCTCGGCTGCAGCGGAATCAGCAGCTTATCGGCGCGCTTGAGCACCTCTTTCAGGTCGCGCCCGTGCAGGCCGGCGGGGGTGTCGAGCACCACGTGGGTGGTGCCGGGCGGCGGTTTCAGGTTGTCGCTGTGGCTGGCGTCCCATGTCACAATAGGCCGCGCCTGCTTGGGCCGCAAGGCGAGCCAGCGGCTGGCCGACTGCTGCCGGTCCGAGTCGCCCAGCAGCACCGTGTGTCCGCGCCGAGCCAGATAGCCCGCCACTTGAGTGGATAGAGTGGATTTGCCCACTCCGCCCTTGGGGTTGGCGACGACGATCACGGTCATGCGGTTGCTCCAAACGTATGCGGTTGGCCGACTCTACCACCAGCACCCCCCCCTTCACTTCACCCTCCCCATGCAAGAGCTGCTGCACTGGTTTCAACATTTGAGCGTCGTGATCGAGTCTGGGGCCGTGCTGGCCGGGGCCTTGTCGGGCTTGCTGGCGGCGGCGCACAAGCGGCTCGATCTGGTCGGGGTGTTCACGGTGGCCTTTCTGACCGCTTTTGGCGGCGGCACGTTGCGCGATTTGCTGCTCGATCAGCGCCCGTTCTTTTGGGTCGAGCACCAGCATTGGCTCTGGGTGTTGCTGATTCTGTGCCTGCTGGCGGTGCTGTTCATGCGCCAGCGCCATTTTGCACCCACCGAGCGCGCCATGCAGTGGCCCGACGCGCTGGGGCTGGGCTTGTTTGCCGCCATCGGCGTGAGCAAAGCGCTGGCCGTGGGCATGCCCGAGCTGGTGGCCGTGCTCATGGGGGTGGTCACGGGGGTCTTTGGCGGCGTGCTGCGCGATGTGGTGTGCAACGAAATCCCCAGCGCCTTCAACGACCACAAACCCTATGCGATCTGTGCCTTCGTGGGTGGCTGGGTCTATGTGGGTTGGTGGCACTGGAGCGGTTCGTCCGAGCAGGCGATGCTGCTGTGCGTGGTGGTCACTTTTGGCCTGCGCGCGCTGGCGCTGTGGCGCAATTGGGTGGTGCCGCCTTGGAAAATCTGAAGGTGCCGCTGCATCTGGGGTGAGCAGGGGCGACAATCGGACCATGTTTGAACCCTCACAAGCCGATGTGCGGCGTTTTTTTTGCGGCGTCTATGCCAAACTGGGCCAGCAAGCAGCGCTCGAGCCGATCGAGGTGCTGGCCGGCCAGTGGATCGATCGCCACCCCGAATACCACGCCGAGCTGGCCGACCTCGATGCCGCCTTGCTGGCCATGCAGGGGCCGGGGCAGGGGCAAGTTCAGATGCCGCCGCGCGACAACCCCTTTTTGCACTTGTCCATGCACCTGAGCATCAGCGAGCAGTGCTCGATCGACCAGCCGCCGGGCATCCGCCAGGCGGTGGAGCTGCTGACGGCGCGCCGGGGCAGCGTGCACGCGGCGCAGCACGAGGTGATGGAGTGCCTGGGGCGCATGCTCTGGGAGAGCCAGCGCAGCGGCCGCCCACCCGATGGCGCCGCCTACCTCGACCACGTGCGCCGCCGCGCCACGGCGGACTGAACGCGGGCCACAAATTTCGGGCTATTAAGCGCTGGCCCCAAACGCAAACGGCCCCGGCAGGCTGCACCCACCGAGGCCGTTGGGCCGAAGACACTTCGAGCCCGGTGACGCGGCGGAGTGTGTTTGTCGCACCGCGTCGCAAGCAAGGGATTGCTTGCGTTCCAGTTGCCGGGCGCTGAGAGAAACCTACAGCGCGGGCAGTGGTCGGCTAGGGCTGTAAAAATCAAGGCGCCAAAGCCAACGACTTCACTTTAGCCGATCGGGGGCTGGCTGAGCAGAAAAATTTCACTATCGAAAAATTTTTGTCGATGAATATTTTTGCGCCTTTTGACTCGGCTTCCCTTCCTGCAAGTCTGTGTACGAGCCGTAGGCTGGATCTTTATATGCATTTAAATCATGAAAAATAGATTCTAAAGTCTTGACAGGGCATTTTGAGGCCCCTACCATCCGCGCATCTTCGCCCTGGTGCCGTGCTCTCGAGGCCCGTTTGCCCCAGAGACTGCCGAGCTGGCGCCCTCACGGTGCCGCTTCGGCCCAACCCACGTTTGCCCATTTCAAGCCCCCAATGCGCACCGCTTTGCGCTGGGTTTGGAGCTTGGGCAACGTTAAAGGAGTTGCCTTGACTGCATCCACTTTGGCCCGTTTTTTTGGGCCTTCTGACACGGCGCTGCAAAGCCCACCCGACGCGCCTGCTCAGCGCAGCGTCGCTTCCCGGTTGCAGCGCCTGCTGCGCTTGGGCCGCGGCAGCCTGCTGTTGCTCGGGCTGGCGCTGGTGCTGGCGCTGGGCGCGCTGGCCCTGCAGCCCCAGTTGCGCCAAGGGCTGGAGTACCACACCCTGGGCTGGTTGCTGCAGCGCCAGTTGGCCGCACTAGAGGTGACGGTCGAACCCGGTGCGATCGAGCGCGTGACCGTGGCCGATCCGAGTGACCTGACCGGCCAGCAGCAGCGCGTGGCCGACTGGTTGAGCCGCAAATACCGGGTGGCCAAAGAGCCGATGAGCGCGCTGGTGGCCGAGGCCTACGTGGTGGGCGAGCAGCTCGATCTGGACCCGAAACTGATCTTGGCCGTGATGGCCATGGAGTCGCGCTTCAACCCTTTTGCCGCCAGCCCCGTGGGCGCGCAGGGCTTGATGCAGGTGATGACGCGGGTGCACAGCGCCAAGCTCGAAGATTTTGGCGGCAAGCTGGCGGTGTTCGACCCGCTCACCAACCTACGCGTGGGTGCCATGATTTTGCGCGACACCATCCGCCGCTCCGGCTCGATCGAGGGCGGGCTGCGCTTGTATGTGGGCGCGGTGAGCACCGACGGGCGCGACTACATCGACCGCGTGCTCTCGGAGCGCGACCGGCTGCACCGCGTGGCTGCGGGGCAGCGCGTGGGCTTCAATGCCGGGCAGCGGCGCACTTTGGGCACGGCCAGCGCCAGCAGCCCGTCCGCTGTCACCGACGCCGCGCAAATGCCCGCGCCTGGTGTGGTGCCCGATGCCGTGGCCCCCGCCACCTTGGACATCGCCCCGCTGACGGCCGCCGAACGCGAAGCCAAGGCCCCGGCCGACACCAGCCCCTACCCGGCGCAATCACTGCCCTCCTGATAAAATCGGGGGCCCTGCAAGGTCTGCACATCAGCCCAAATACGGCCCCCAATCGGCCAAAAAACGGCCAAAAAACGGCCCCCCAATCACCGCCATCCATGTACTCCCGCTCCACCACCATCGCCCACACCGACCCCGAAATCTGGGCCGCCATCCAAGCCGAACACCTGCGCCAAGAGCAGCACATCGAGCTCATCGCCAGCGAAAACTACGCCAGCCCAGCGGTGATGGCGGCGCAAGGCACGCAGCTGACCAACAAATACGCCGAAGGCTACCCGGGCAAGCGCTATTACGGCGGCTGCGAGCACGTCGATGTGGCCGAGCAACTGGCCATCGATCGCCTCAAGCAGCTCTTTGGCGCCGACGCCGCCAACGTGCAGCCGCACTGCGGTGCCTCGGCCAACGAGGCGGTGTTTTTGGCCTTCCTCAAGCCCGGCGACACCATCTTGGGCATGAGCTTGGCCGAAGGCGGGCACCTGACGCACGGCATGGCGCTCAACATGAGCGGCAAGTGGTTCAACGCCATCTCGTACGGCCTCAACGCGCTCGAGGAAATCGACTACGACGCGATGGAGGCCAAGGCGCGCGCGCACCGGCCCAAGCTGATCATCGCTGGGGCCTCGGCCTACAGCCTGCGCATCGACTTCGAGCGCTTTGCCCGCGTCGCCAAAGAGGTGGGGGCGATTTTTATGGTCGATATGGCGCACTACGCCGGACTGATCGCCGCCGGCGTCTATCCCAACCCGGTGCCGCACGCCGACGTCGTGACCTCAACCACGCACAAGAGCCTGCGCGGGCCGCGCGGCGGCATCATCCTGATGAAGGCCGAGCACGAAAAAGCCATCAACAGCGCCATCTTCCCGGGCCTGCAAGGCGGGCCGTTGATGCACGTGATCGCCGCCAAGGCGGTGGCCTTCAAAGAGGCGCTGCAACCCGAGTTCAAAGCCTACCAGCAGCAGGTGCTGCGCAACGCCCAGATCATGGCCCAGACCCTGACCGAGCGCGGCCTGCGCATCGTCAGCGGGCGCACCGAAAGCCACGTCATGCTGGTCGATCTGCGCGCCAAGGGCATCACCGGCAAAGAGGCCGAGGCGGTGCTTGGCCGGGCGCACATGACGATCAACAAAAACGCCATCCCCAACGACCCCGAAAAACCGATGGTCACCAGCGGCGTGCGCATCGGCACCCCGGCCCTGACCACGCGCGGCTTCAAAGACGATGAAGCGCGCCTGACCGCCAACCTGGTGGCCGACGTGCTCGACCACCCGCGCGACGAAGCCGCGCTGGAAGCGGTGCGCGCCCAAGTGCACGCCCTGACCGCGCGCTTCCCGGTCTATGGCTGATGGGGGCCGGGCATGAAATGCCCTTTTTGCAGCCACCCCGACACCCAAGTGGCCGAAACCCGGGTGGCTGAAGACGGGCAGCACGTGCGCCGACGGCGCCGCTGCCCGGCCTGCGACAAGCGCTTCACCACCTATGAGCGGCCCGAGCTGGCGCTGCCGCTGGTGGTCAAAAAAGACGGCCGGCGCATCGACTACGACGCCGCCAAGCTGCGCGCCAGCTTTGCCTTGGCGCTGCGCAAGCGCCCGGTGAGCACACAACAGATCGACGCCGCCATCGAGCGCATCGAAGAAGCCCTGCTGCAACTCGGGCAGCGCGAGGTGGCCTCGCAGCGGCTGGGCGAGATGGTGATGCGCGAGCTCAAAAAAATCGATCAGGTCGCCTACATCCGCTTTGCCAGCGTCTATCGCAGCTTCCAAGACATCGACGAGTTCAAGACCCTGGTCGATGAAGTGCGACAATAGCGCCCTATGTTCACCGGCATCATCACCGGGGTGGGGCGCATCACCGCCGTCCATCCGCTAGGCGCTACGGCGCAGCACGGCAAGCGCCTGTGCATCCAAACCCCGCCGGGCTATTTGGCCGGGGTGGGCTTGGGCGACAGCATCGCCCTCAACGGCGCTTGCATGACCGTGACCACGCTCGACTTGGAAGCGCACCAGTTCACGGTCGAGGTCTCGGCCGAATCATTGGCGCACACGGCCGGCCTCGATCGCCCGGGCGCGGTCAATCTGGAGCAAGCGCTGCGCGCCCAAGACCGGCTCGGCGGCCACATCGTCACCGGGCATGTGGATGCGGTGGGCCGTGTGCTGCACTTTGCCCCGGTGGGCGAGAGCTGGGCGCTGCACCTGCTGGCCCCGCCGGCGCTGGCGCCGTATCTGGCCAGCAAGGGTTCGCTCACCGTCAACGGCGTGAGCCTGACCGTGAACGCGGTGTACGACCGCCCCGAGGGCTGCGAGTGCCACCTCAACCTGATCGGGCACACGCTCAGCCACACCACGCTGGGCCAGTTGCAGGCCGGCCAGCCGGTCAACCTCGAAATCGACCTGATTGCGCGCTACGTGGCGCGCATGCTCAAAACCCCTACATGAACACACCCAGCCCCGAACCGGTCGCCATTGCGCCCGTGGCCGAGATCGTTGCCGAACTGCGCGCCGGCCGCATGGTGATCTTGGTCGATGAAGAAGACCGCGAAAACGAGGGCGACCTGGTGCTCGCCGCGGACCACGTCACGCCCGAGGCGATCAACTTCATGGCGCGCTTTGGCCGCGGCCTGATCTGCCTGACGCTCACGCGCGAGCGCTGCGAGCGGCTGCAACTGCCGCCCATGGTGGCGCGCAACGGCACCAAGATGGGCACGGCCTTTACGGTCTCGATCGAGGCCGCCGAGGGCGTGACCACCGGCATCTCGGCCGCCGACCGCGCCCGCACCGTGCAAGCCGCGGTGGCCCCCGACGCGCGCCCGGCCGACCTGGTGCAACCGGGCCACATCTTCCCGCTGCAAGCGGTCGATGGCGGCGTGCTGCTGCGCGCTGGCCACACCGAGGCCGGCTGCGACCTCGCCGCGCTGGCCGGCTGCAGCCCGGCGGCGGTGATCTGCGAGATCATGAACGACGACGGCAGCATGGCGCGCCTGCCCGACCTGCAGCGCTTTGCGGCCGTGCATGGGCTCAAAATCGGCACCATCGCCGACCTGATCGAGCACCGCAGCCGCACCGAAAGCCTGGTGCAGCACATCGGCAGCCGCAGCCTGCTCACCGCCAGCGGCGAGTTCACGGCGCACGCCTTTCGCGACCAGACCAGCCCGGCGCTGCATCTGGCGCTGGTCAAGGGAACCTGGGCGCCGCAAGACGAGGTCTGCGTGCGCGTGCACGAGCCGCTGAGCGTGCTCGATGCGCTCGAAGTCGGGCGCGGCATGCACTCGTGGTCGCTCGAGGCCAGCCTGCGCCACATGGACGCGCAGGGGCGCGGCGTGGTGGTGCTGCTCAACTGCGGCGAGAGCGCCGAGCAGCTGCTCGCGCAGTTTGAGGGCACGGCCCGCGCCACCCAAGCGCCCGAGCGCGGCCGCAGTGGGCTGGACTTGCGCACCTACGGCATCGGGGCGCAAATTTTGCGCCACTGCGGGGTGCACAAAATGCGCCTGCTGGGTGCGCCCCGGCGCATGCCGAGCATGACCGGCTACGGGCTGGAAGTGAGCGGTTTTTTGAACAAAGGACATTGAGATGCAGGGTGCAGACAAAGGCCGTGCCGACGCGCTCGACGGCCGCGGCTTGCGCGTTGCGCTGGTGCAGGCGCGCTTCAATCACGAGGTGACCGACGCGCTGGCCCAAGCCTGCCGCGCCGAGCTGCTGCGCCTGGGCGTGACCCCCGAACAGATCGAATACCTGCAAGTGCCGGGCGCGCTCGAGCTGCCGCTGGCGCTGCAGGCGCTGGCCGCCAGCGGGCGCTTCGACGCGCTGGTGGCGCTGGGCTGCGTGATTCGGGGCGAAACCTACCACTTCGAGCTGGTCTGCAACGAGAGCGCAGCCGGCATCAGCCGGGTGGCGCTGGACCACCGCATTGCGCTGGCCAACGCCGTGCTGAGCACCGAAAACCTGCAGCAAGCGCAAGCGCGCCAAGTGGACAAAGGGGTGGACGCGGCCCGGGTGGCGGTAGAAATGGCGCGCCTGCTGCTGCAGTGGGGGCGCGCATGACCGCCCCCGCGCATGCGGCGGTGGGCCCTGCACCAGCCCCGGAGGCCCCCAAGCCGCGCAAGGCGGCGGACAAATCGGCGCGCACCCGGGCGCGAGAATTTGCCGTGCAGGCGCTCTATCAGCATCTGGTCGGGCGCAACGCCGCCAGCGACATTGACGCCTTCACGCGCGAGCTCAGCGGTTTTCATAAGGCCGACAGCGTGCACTACGACGCGCTGCTGCACGGCTGCATCGCCAGCGCGCCCGCGCTCGACGCGGCGCTGGAGCCGCTGCTCGACCGGCCGTTGGTCGAGCTGTCGCCGATCGAGCACGCGGTGCTGTGGATCGGGGCCTACGAGCTGCAGCACTGCCTCGACGTGCCTTGGCGCGTGGTGCTCAACGAGTGCATCGAGCTGGCCAAATCTTTTGGCGGCACCGACGGCCACAAATACGTGAATGGCGTGCTCAACCAGCTGGCGCCGCAGTGGCGCAGCGCCGAGGTGCAGCGCGACGCCGCCCGCCCCAACCGCAGTCCCCCACCGGCGCCTGTGCGCCCGCTGCCGGCGCCATCTGCCTGAAGCCGCACAGCCATGTCTCAACCCTTTCACTGGCCGGTGCGCGTCTATTGGGAAGACACCGACGCCGGCGGCATCGTTTTTTACGCCAATTACCTCAAGTTTTTCGAGCGCGCGCGCACCGAGTGGCTGCGCAGCCTCGGGCTGGAGCAGCAGCGCCTGCGCGAGCAGACCGGGGGCGTGTTCGTGGTCAGCGAGACCGCGCTGCGCTACCAGCGCCCGGCGCGGCTCGACGATTTGTTGCAAGTGAGCGCGCGCGTCACGGAACTCGGGCGCGCCACCCTGACACTGCACCAAGAGGCGCGCCTGTGGCCGCCGCAGCCCAGCCAAGCCGCCGCGCGTGAGCCCACGGTGGCCGAGCTGCTGTGCGAGGCCACCATCCGCATCGGCTGGGTCGATGCCGCCACGCTCAGGCCGCTGCGGCTGCCGCCGGCCTTGGTCCATTTGCTGAATCAATCATGAAACCGGATTTTTCCGTCATCCAACTGATGCTCGAAGCCACCTGGGTGGTGCAGGCGGTGGTGCTGTTGCTCATCTTGGCCTCGATCCTGAGCTGGGCGGCGATTTTTCGCAAGGGTCTGCTGCTGCGCCGCGTGCAGCGCCAAAGCGACGAGTTCGAGCGCGATTTCTGGTCTGGCGGCCAGCTCAACGAGCTCTACCAAGCGGCGCTGCAACGCGCTGCCGATGCCAGCCCGACCGAGCGCATCTTTGCCAGCGGCATGCGCGAGTTCCACAAGCTGCGCGACCGCCGCGTCAGCCAGCCCGACGCGCTGCTCGACGGCGCCCGCCGCGCCATGCGCGCCAGCCTGCAGCGCGAGGTCGATGCGCTCGAGGCCAATATGTCGTTCTTGGGCTCGGTGGGCTCGGTGGCGCCTTACGTGGGTTTGTTTGGCACCGTCTGGGGCATCATGCACGCCTTCACCGGCATCGGTGCCATGGCGCAAGTCACGTTGGCAGTGGTCGCGCCCGGCATCGCCGAAGCGCTGGTGGCCACCGCTATCAGCCTGTTTGCCGCCATCCCCGCCGTGGTGGCCTACAACCGCTTCGCGCACGACATCGACCGCGCCGCCAACCGCATGGAGAGCTTCATCGACGAGTTCTCCAACATCTTGCAGCGCAACGTCGCCGCCCAAGGCCAACCGGGCGCGTCGGTGCCGGTGGCCCCGGCGGTCGGGCGCTGAGCACACGGAGCACCGCGCACCATGCCCGCCGTTGCCGCCCGTGGCCGAGGCCGCCGCACCATGAGCCAGATCAACATGGTGCCGTTCATCGACGTGATGCTGGTGTTGCTGATCATTTTTATGGTGACGGCCACGCTGATCGTTCCCGGCCAAATCGAGCTGCCCGGCGTCGGCCAAGCGGCGCGCCAGCCCGAGCGCTTCATCCACGTGGTGATCGACGCGCAAGGTCAGATCGAGTTGCGCGACAGCACCGCCACCGGCCCAGCGCAGGCGCTGACGCTGGAGCAGCTGCCGGCCCGGGTGCTGGCCCTGCAAGCCGCTGCCGCCACTGCGCCCGCTGATGCGGCGGATGCGGCCACAGCACCCGCACCCGCAGCGGCACCGGTGATCATCAGCGCCGACCGCAGCCTGCGCTACGAAACGGTGATTGAGGCCATGGACGCGCTGCAGCGCGCCGGGGTGGCGCGCATCGGGCTGGCCGTGCAAGAAGCCACGCCCTGAACACCGCCCCTGAAACCCCCTGAGCACAGCCTGACCGCGCGGGATGCACGCAACCCCACCCGACCTCAACCCCCCGGCCCCCGGCCGCTGGCGCCTGCCGCTGGCCTTGGCGCTGGCGGTGCATGCGTTGCTGCTGTTGGCGCTGAGCGCCAGCGTCAACTGGCAGCGCGAGCCCAGCGTGCAGGCGGTGCAGGCCGAGCTGTGGGCGCAGCTGCCGCAGGCGGCTGTGGCGCCAGCCGCGCCCGAGCCACCGGTTGCGCCAGCGCCACCTCTGCCGCCACCACCCGCGCCACCGCCACCACGGCCAGCGCCCGCGCCTGCACCCACGCCGCCCCAGGTTCGTGTGCCGGCCCCGGCGCCTGCGCCCAACCCGGCGGCCATCGCCCTTGAGCAGCAGCGCGAGCGCGAGCGGCTCGAGCAGCGCCAGCAGCAACAACGCGCCGCCGAGCAAGCGCGCCAGCAGCGCGAGCTGGAAGCCCAGCTCGAGGCCGAGCGCCAGCGCAACATCGAGCGCATCATGGGCCGGGCGGCGGCGACTGCGGCGCCGGCTGCGCCCGCTGCACCCGGCACTGCCGCCGTCGCAGCCGGCCCCTCACCCGGCTACGCCAACCGGTTGGCGGCGGCCATACGGCCGAACATTGTTTTCACTGACATGCTCAGCGCCAACCCGCGCGCCGAGGTCGAGTTGCGCGCGCTGCCCGATGGCACCATCCTGAGCGCCCGCTTGCTGCAATCGAGCGGCCATGCCGGCTGGGATGCGGCGGTGTTGCGGGCGATCGAGCGCACGGGGCGCCTGCCCCGCGACGTCGATGGCCGCGTGCCCAGCGTGCTCATCCTGGGCTTCAGGCCGCAAGACTGAGAGTCTAGGGGCCGCGCGATGTTACTGGTGCGGGCTCGTATCGGCCAAGCCGTGGCGCTGCATCCAGTAGCGCAGCTTGGCCAAGGTCCAGCCGAGCTGGCGCGCAGTGCGCGACTGGTTCCAGCGGTGCTGGTTCAGCCAAGACTGCAGTTGCTCGCGGCTGGGGGCGTGTTCGTCGGGGGTGTATGAGGGTGCTGCAGCTGCCGGGCTTAGGGCACTGGGCAACGGCGCCCCGACGGCCTCGGCGTCCAGCACCGGGCCGGGGTGCAGGGCCAGCGCACGCTCGAGCAGGTTTTCTAGTTCGCGCACGTTGCCGTGGAAAGGGTGGCGGGCCAAGCGCTCCAGCGCCGCTGCACTCAGCACCGGGGGCGTGCGCTGGCCGCTGCGCTCGCTCAGGCGCCGCAGCAGCGCGGCGGCCAACTCGGGCAGGTCGGCAAGGCGCTGGCGCAATGGCGGCAGCTGCAGGTCGATGACGTTGAGGCGGTAATACAGGTCTTGCCGGAAGCGCCCTTCGCGCACGGCCACCGCCAGGTCGAGGTGGGTGGCGCTGACCAGCCGCACATCGGTGGCTTCGTCGTCGGTGGCGCCCAGGCTGCGCACGCGCCGCTCTTGCACCGCGCGCAGCAGCTTGACCTGCATGGGCAGCGGCAGATCGCCGATTTCATCCAAAAACAAGGTGCCGCCCGCTGCCGCCTGAAAGTAGCCCTCGCGGTGCGCGTTGGCGCCGGTGTAGGCGCCTTTGCGCACGCCAAAGAATTCGGCTTCGAGCAGGGTGTCGGGGATGGCGCCGCAGTTGACGGCGACGAAGGGGCCGCCGGCGCGGTGGCTGCAGCGGTGCAGCGCGCGCGCCACCAGTTCTTTGCCGGTGCCCGATTCGCCCAGCACCAGCACCGGCGCCATGCTGCGCGCCACCCGCTGCACGCGCTCGCGCAGCGCACACATGGCGGGGCTGGAGCCTACCAGCGGTGCCAGGTCGGGGTCGGTCGGCTCCGATTTTTCGCCCTGGTCGTCACTTGGCCCAGCAGCGGGAGCCGGGCTGGGCCGGGGTTCGTCAGTCGCAGGCTCCGATTCCTCACCCCGGCCCAGCCCGGCCCCCGCTGCAGGCTGGGGCACGGCGGCGTTGCAGGGCGGCAGCGCGGCTTGCAGGGCGTTGGCCACGGCGGCGCGCAACTGCGCCGGCTCGACCGGCTTGGTCAGGTAGTCGAAGGCGCCGGCTTTGAGCGCTTGCACCGCGTTCTCGGCCGAGCCGTAGGCGGTGACGACGATGGTTTTTTCGGCGCGCCCCGCTTGGGCCAGTTCGCGCACCAGCTCCAGCCCCAAGCCATCGGGCAGGCGCATGTCGGTGATCAGGGCATCGAAGCGCTGTGTGGCCAGCAGCGCGCGCGCCTGTGCCAGATCGCTGGCCGCAGCGACCCGGTGCCCGCTTTTGCTCAGCGTCAGCTCGTAGAGCGTGAGCAGGTCGGGTTCGTCATCGACGACCAGCAAATGGGGTGGGGTGCTCGGTGGGGGCAGCTTCATTTCAGGCGCTGGGGTTTGGGGGCGGCGCGGCCGGATGCACCACGACCAGCGGTTTGAGCAGCAGATGGCGCATCTCGAGCAAGCGGTTGATGATCGACGCCGTGAGCACATGGCCGCTGCGCAGGATGAGCTTGTGCTCTTGGTTCAAAATCGGCGCGGCCAGCACCATGCCGGCTTCTAGGCCCTCCAGCGCCAGGGCGCGGCCGCTCGGGTGCTCGGGCGTTGCGGTGCGGGCTGGGGTGCCGCGCAGGATCGAGGCCGACAGGGGCGAGTCGGCCGGGGGTTCGGCGGCGCTCAGGCCCAGATAGTGGGCGGCAGGCTGGGCGATGAAGGCTTCGGTCAGCGCTTGCTCGATGGCCTCTTGCAAGGCAAAGGCGCTGGCTGGCTTGGCGAGGTAGCCATTGATGTCGAGCGCAATCGACTGCAGCACCAGGTCTTGCTCGGCGTGCGACGACAGCAGCACGATGCGCGTCTGCGGCCCGGCCTGGGTCTGGCGCGAACGAATCAGGCGCACCAGCTCCAGTCCGCTGGACTGGCCCAGATCGACGTCGGTGATCACCAGCCCATAGCGGGCGTACTCGAGGCGATGCAGGGCCTGATCGACGCTGTCCGCGGTTTCGACGCGCCCGAGGCGCAACTGGCTCAGCAGTTCGGCGTAGGTGGCGCGCTGGAAGTCTTCGTCTTCGACCAGCAAAATGTCCAGCGCGGGCGCGTTGGCCGTGCGCTGCTTGAGGCTGCTGGGGTGCCAGCGCGCCACCCAGTCGGGCAGGGCTTCGGCCGGCATGGGTTTGGCGATCAGGTAGCCTTGGGCGATGTCGCAGCCCATGGCCTTGAGCATTTCCCACTGCTGGGGGGTTTCGATGCCTTCGGCGGTGCTCTTGAGCTTGAGTTTGCGCGCGATATCGAGGCTGGACTCGACCACGATGCGCGTGGTTTCGTGCTGGACCGCCGTTTTGACGAAAGATTGGTCGATCTTGAGTTCGGTAAACGGCACCCGGGTCAGTTGCTGCAGCGCCGAGTAGCCGGTGCCGTAGTCGTCGATCGACAGCCCGAAGCCGCGCAGGCGCAGCCGCGTCAGGTTTTCAAGGCTGGGCCCGACGGCTTGCATGGCCGCCGATTCGGTCACTTCCAAGATCATGCTGCTGAACGGCAGCCCCTGTTTGGACACGACTTCGACGATGCGCTCGGCCAGTTCGACCCGGCCCAGCGAACTGAGCGAGAGGTTGACCGACAGCGTCAGTGCCAAGCCGCGCTGGTGCCAGGCGTGACCGATGGCGGCCGACTGGGCCAGCACGATCCAGGTCAGGTGGTCCATCAGGCCGTGGCTTTCGACCGCGTCCAGAAACGCACCCGGTGCCAGCAGACCACGGTGCGGGTGGTTCCAGCGCACCAGCGCCTCGACGCCAACGACGCGGCCGCTGGCCATCTCGACCTTGGGTTGAAAGTAGGGCACGAACTCGCCCTTTTTCAGGCCCACGGCAATTTCGTCGCGTTCGACCGTGGGTGCCGCCCCATCGGCCAAGCGTGGTTTGTGCAGCGCAGCCGCTTGGTAGTGCGTCAGCAAGTCGAGCAGCTTGCTGCGCGAGGGCGGTTTGGCCATGTCGCCCAGAATCGGCAAGCGGTAGGCCTGGGCCATGGCAAAGACCGAATCGCGCATGGCGGTGTCGAGCTGGCTGACCAGAATGATCGACGGCAGGTTGGGCAAGCCGACCATTTGCCGCATCAAGGCCATGCCGTCCATCTCGGGCAGGTCGAGGTCGCAGAGCAGGATGTCGGTCGGCGGCGACTGGGCCTGCAACATCTCGAGCGCGGCCCGCCCATGTTCGGCTTGCGTGATGTGGCGCGCCCCGATGCGCGTCAGCAGGGCCACTAGGCCCGCGCGCTGCGTGGGCTCGTCCTCGACGATCATGAAGCGCAGTCGTTCAATTTCATTTCGGTTCATGCTTGTTTATCCCTGGGTGCAGTGGTGGTTATTGTGCATCCAGATCTAAGTCGGCAGCTCGGGTTCGAGTTGGGCCGCCGCCTCTTTCCAAGCGGCCAGCGCCGTTTCGATGGCGTTCCAGTCTTGCTCCTTGGCGGCGCGCTCCAGCGCCAAGCTGGCGCTGCCCAGCGGGTCGGCGCCGATCATCAGCGCCGCGCCCCGGGTGCGGTGCGCCAAGTGCGCCAGCGTGGCGGCATCGCGGGCTGCGGCCGCACGCCAGAGGGCTTCGGCGTCGGCTTGGTGCGCGGCACCAAAGCGCAGCAACAGCGTGCGCTCCAGCGCCAGGTCGCCGCCCGACAGTTCGCGCAGCGCCCCGCGCCTGAGTGCTGGCGCTTGCGTGGGCGGTTGCATGGGCGGTTGCGCTGGTGGGGCGGCTGGGCCATCGGCTGCTGTGGCCGTGGGTGTGGCATCTGCAGGGGCCGCCGCTGCAGGCTCCGCTGCAGGAGTGGTTGCAGAATCCGCAGGCGCTGCGGCGCCGTCGGCTTGCGGCGCGGCCCGGGGCAGCAACTGCTCGAGCTTTTGTTGCAGCAACAGCAGGTTGCTCGGTTTGACCAGGATGTCGTCGGCACCGGCGGCGGCGCATTCGGCGCTGGCGTCGTACAGGGCGTTGGCGGTGCAGGCCAAGATGGGCAGGCGCGCACGGCCCGTGGCCGCTTCGCGGCGGCGGATCTCGCGCATCAACTGGTAGCCGTCCATGTCGGGCATGTGGCAGTCGGTGATCAACAGGCCGTAGCGCTCGCACTCCCACAGGCTCAAGGCCTCATGGCCTTCGCTGGCCTGGTCCGAGGCGTAGCCCAGCACCTGCAGTTGCGCGCTCAGCAGGTCGCGGTTGCTCGGGTGGTCATCGACCAGCAGCACCAAGCGCCCGGCAGTGCGCTCCTGGGCCCGGTCGGCGGGCGTGAAGGCGCTGGGGATAGATTGGCTGCCGCGCTTGGGCTGCCATACAGCGGCCGGGCTGGCTTGCAGCTCCCCGGCGCTCAGGACGGGCAAGTCCAGCGTCAGGCTCAGGGTCGTGCCTAGGCCCGGCGTGCTCTGGAGCTCGAGCTCGGCGTGCATCAGGTCGGCGAGGCGGCGGCAAATCGCCAGCCCTAGGCCGCTGCCGCCATAGCGCCGCGTGGTTTGCGCGTCGCCTTGGGAAAAGGGCTGGAACAGCGTGGCCTGGACTGCGGGCGCGATGCCGATGCCGGTGTCGGCCACCGACAGGCGCACGCGCTCGGTGGCGCCTTGGTGCTGCACGCGCTCCGCTTTGAGCGTGACTTGGCCGGCGTGGGTGAACTTGACGGCGTTGGAGAGCAGGTTGTTCAGGATTTGGCGCAGCCGCAAGCGGTCGGCCAGCAGCAGCGGGCTGAGCTGGGGGTCCACCCAGTGCAACAGGCGCACGCCTTTGCTCGAGGCCAGGTTGCGGAAGCTGTCGGCGCTGAGCTCGATCAGTTCGCGGATCGAGGTCGGCTCGGGATGGATCTCGAGCTTGCCGGCCTCGATCTTGGAGAAGTCCAGAATGTCGTCGATGATGTGCAGCAGCGCCTGGCCCGATTGCAGCGCCACGCCGAGCATGCGCTGGGCCTCGTGGTCCAGCGCGCGCAGGCCGAGCAGCTCCAGCATACCGAGCAGGGCGTTGAGCGGGGTGCGTATCTCGTGGCTCATGGTGGCCAAGAATATGTCTTTGACTTGCGACAGGCGCTGCGCCTCTAGGCGCGCCAGTTCCAGTTCGGCCGTGCGCTCGGCCACGCGCCGCTCCAGGCCTTGGTGCAAGGCCTCGAGGGCGTCGGCGTCGCGCTGGCGCTCGATCGCTAGGCCAGTCAGGCGCGTCCAGTCGTCTATGCACTCGAGTTCAGGCGCGGTCGGCGTGCGCGGGCTGCGGTAATAGACGGCGAAAGCACCCAGAACCTGGGCGCTGCCACCGCGCACCGGGGTGGACCAGCAGGCCCGCAGCCCCAGCGGCAGGGCCAGAGCGGCGTAATCGGCCCACAGCGGGTCGGTGCCGATGTCGCTGACGATCACCTGCTGGTTCCGGTGCACCGCGGTGCCGCACGAGCCCGCTTGCGGTCCGATCTGCAGCCCATCGACGGCACGCACAAACTCGGCCGACAGGTTGGGTGCGGCGCCGTGGCGCAGGTGCACACCGTCGGGGTCGAGCAGCAGGATCGAGCACAGCGCGTCGGGCATCAGCCCCTCGACTTCGTGCGCTATGGTCTCGAGCACCGCGCTCAGGGGCTGGTTGCTGCTGATGGCATCGAGCACGTGGTTTTCGGCCTGCTGCCGCTGCTGCTCCTGCTGCAGTTGTGCCGTGCGCTCGCGCACGCGCTGCTCCAGCAGTTCGTTTTGGCTGCGCAGCGCGCGCGCTGCGGCGCGCTCGAGGCCGACGTCGCGCAACACCAGCACCACGCCGCTGGTCTGCTGCTCGGCGCCCCGTATGGGGGCGGCGGTGGTGGTGATCGGCCATTCGTGGCCGTCGCGCCCCAGCAGCAGCCGGTGGTTGCTCAGCCCTACGCTGCTGCCGCTGCTCAGTACCTGTGCAACCGGCAAATCGACCGCCGCGCGGCTGTGTTCGTCGATGAGGTGCAACACCGTGGCCAGGGGCTGGCCTTGGGCGGCGGCGAAACTCCAACCGCTGAGGCGTTCGGCGACCGGGTTCATCAGGCTGACGCGGCCCTGGGAGTCGGTCGCCATGACGGCGTCGCCGATCGAGTTCAGCGTCGTCGCCAGCGTTTGCTCGCTGGCCGCCAGCGCGCGCCGGCCGGCTTCGTTGGCGCGCAGTTGGCGCCGAATGAACCAGAAGGTGGTCAGCAGCAGGGCGGCGATCAGCAGCGCGAGCAGGGCGTAGGCATAGGCGTTGATTGCTTGGGCGCGGTCATGCCGGGTCTGGTGCGTGCGCAGCAGGCGCTGCTCGTGGGCCTCCATGGCATCCAGCAATTCCGCCAAGCGCACCCGGGTCTGGAGCATCGGTGAGTCGTCGCTGTAGCGCCGCGCCGCCAGTTCACCCGCGCTCAGGCGCAGCGCGATGATGCGCTCCGACATCGCGCGCCGTTGATCGAGCAGCTCGCGGATCTGATGCCAGACCTCTTGCTGTGCGGCATTGCCCTGCGTCAGTTCCCGCAGCCTTTGGAGTGCTTGGCCACGGTGCACCCGATGGACGTCGAGGTGGGGCAGCAGCGTCTGGTCACCCGTGATGATGAAGTTTTGCCGCTTGACGTCGATGTGCAGGGTGTGCACATTGATTGCGTTCAGGGTATCGAGCACCTCTTGGGCGTGCTCCACCTGCTTCTCCAAGGTCTGCGCGTGGCGCGTGAGCTGCAAGGCGGTGTAGGCCAGCACCAGCAGCACCAGCACCACGCCGGCAAAAATGAGCGTGATTTTGCTCTCAAACGGTGTACTAGGTTTCATGATATGCATAGTTAAGTCAAATTTAGCAGGCTAAAGGGCGCAGCATACGCCTTATGGCCCGCCAGCGCTGGCCGGGGCAGCAAAGCGCAGCACAAAGGCATGGCCTTGGGACTCGGCGCGGTCGGCGCGCCAGTAGTCGAGTTGGGCCCCGTGGCGCTGGCACAACTGGCGCGCCAGGTACAGCCCGAGCCCGCTGGAGCGGCTGTGCGAGGAGTTGAAGGGCTCGAACAGGTGCGCTTCGACCTCGGCCGGCATCGGTGGGCCGGGGTTCCAGGCCTCGAGCTGTACGCCCTCGCTGCCGTGCCGGGTGGCGAGCTGCAGTGGCTGCGGGCTGTCGGCGGCATGGCGCAGCGCGTTGTCGAGCAGGTTGACCAACACCCGGCGCAGGTGCTCGGCCTCGAAGGCGACCGTGGCTTGGGGGGCGCCGGGCAGCCATTCGAGCTGGGCCTGCGGGTTGAGCGCCAGCCACTCGGCCAGCAGGGCGGCGACGGTCGGGTCCAAGCTCAAGCTCGGGCTGCTGCCGTCGGGGCGCAGCGGTTGCCGGGCCAGCTCCAGAATGTCATCGACGGTGCGGCTCAGGCGTTTGGCGTTGTGCCCGATCATCAGGCTCAGGCGTTGCTGCGCCGGCTGCAGGGCTTCTTCGGCCAGCAGCGCGTTGGCTTGGCTGATGGCGGCCAGCGGGTTGCGGATTTCGTGCGCCACCGCCGCCGACACCCGGCCCATGGCCGCGAGCTTTTCGGTGCGGATGCGGGCCTCGATGTCGCGCAGGCTTTCCATAAATATGACGCAGGTGGGCTGCGCTGGGCTGCCCGGCGCCGGCCAGTTGAGGTGGGCGCGCAGCTGCACCTGCAGGGGCTCCCCGCTTGGCCTCGGTAGGCGCATGGTGCAGCTCGTGTGGCTGCCCTGTAAAAGCAGGGCGCGGGCCCAACTCGACAGCAAGGGCCAAGCCGGCAGGGTGGGCAAAAGCGGGTAGGGTGGCTGCTCGCCGGCCGCGCCCAGCATGGCGCAAGCGGCCGGGTTGGCGTGCCAGATCTGGCCGCGCGCATCGATCACCAGCACGCCCTCGCTCAGTCCGGTGGCGATGATCTGGTTCACCTGCGCCTGCGCGTCGGCCATGGCGCGGTGGCTGCTGGCTTGGGCTTGCTCGCGCCCCAAGCGCTGCGCCAGCTGGTGCACCAGCAGTGCCACCAAGAACAAGCCCGCGCCGCTGATGGCGCCTTGGGCATAGGTGGCGGCGTGCTGCGGCCGCAGCAGCTCTCCGGCCACGGCATCGAACAACAACACCAGGGTGGCAAAGGCCGCGCTGCCCAGTGCCAGCCGCAGCGGCCCGAGCACCGCCGCGAGCAACACCGGCAGCACAAACAGCGGCATGTAGTTCACGCTGCCGCCGTGTGTCCATTGCAGCAGGCCAAAAAAAGCCAGATCGACCCACAGGGTCAGCAGCCAGCCCGGGGCCCAGAACGAATCGGCTTGGGCCGGGTGGCTCCAGCGCAGCACGGCAGCGGTAGAAACGAGGTAGGCTGCGCACAGCAGCAGCAGCCACAGCGGCGCCTGGCCCTGGGCTTGGGCCCAAGCCAGCCAAGCCAGCAATCCGAGGGCCACCAGCAGCCGCGCCGCCATGAAGTAACGCCACAGCCGGGCACTCGATTCGGTCGTGGTCTCGAAGTTGAACGCGCTGGGCACAGGCGGTTCAGGGGCCGGCACAAACCAGGTCGGGGCAAAACCCGTAGCGTCAGCCGCCGCGCTGGCTTTAGCCTTCGACGCGCTGGCGGTGTTCGTGGTCACAGTAGTGCCCCAGCGCCCCTGGGGTGGCCTCGCTCAGCGGCAGGTGCAGGCCGCAGTGGTGGCACTGCACCATCTGGACCGGGGCGGCCAGAGTCTGTTCCTGCTGTTTGCGTGCCGCCGCTTGCGCCTGCGCCGCCTGGTGTTGCTCACGCTCGCGCAGGCGCTGGCGCCGCTTGTGGCGCCAGATGAAAAACGCCAGCACCAGCACCAGCGCGACCAAGGCGTACTTCATACCGGCACCCGCTGCAACAGCACTTCGAGCACGAAGCGCGAACCCACATAGCCCAGCAGCAGCAGGCCCGCTGCCAGGTAGAGCATGCGCGCCGCACGCCAACCCCGCCAGCCGTAGCGCCAGCGCCCCAGCAGCAGCACCCCCAGCACAACCCAGGATAGCAGGGTAAAAACGGTCTTGTGCGTCCAAGCCCAGCCGCTGGCGTGCAGCAGCCACGAGAAATAAACCCCGGCAAACAAGGTGAGGGTGAGCAACGCAAAGGCGGCACCGACGAAGCGAAAGGTGATGCGCTCAAGCATCAGCAGCGGCAGGGCCTGGTTGGAGGGCTGGCCGCTGCGCATCTGCTGCTCGCTGCGTTGCATCATCCAGGCGTGTGCCACCGCCACGCCCAGCAAACCGTAAGAGGCCACACCAAAGGCCCAGTGCAGCGGCAGCCAGCCCGAGAGCAGGGCAGGGTAAGTCTGCCCCGGAAACAGCAGCGCCAGCAACACCGCTGGGGCGCCCAGGCCGGCCAAAGTCCAGCGCGTGGCCAGTTGCGGGTAGAGCCGGGTTTCGATTGCATACACCGTGAGCACCAGCCAAGCCGTGACCGACAGCGTGGTGGCAAAGCCAAAGCGCGCCGGTGTGACGGCGAGCGCCGCCAGCAGCGCCAGCCCATGCAGCAACCACACCGCCAGCATCAGGCCGCTGGTGGGTCCACGCCCGAGCCGCTGCGAGCCCCAGGCCAGCACGAGGTAGCCCAGCGCCGCACCCACCGCGGGCGCAGTGCTCCACCAAGGGCTTGTGGCGAGTATCATGCTCGGAGTTTAAACCCAGCCCACGATTGCCCGCATGGCCTCAGCCCTTACCGAAAAACTCTCACGCCTGGTCAAAGAGCTGCGCGGCCAGGCGCGCATCACCGAAGACAACGTTGCCGACATGCTGCGCGAGGTGCGGCTGGCGCTGCTCGAGGCCGACGTGGCCCTGCCGGTGGTGCGCGACTTCATCGCCCGCGTCAAGGCCAAAGCGCTGGGCGCCGAGGTGGTGGGTTCGCTCACGCCGGGGCAGGCGCTGGTGGGCATCATCCACAAAGAACTCGCGGCCACCATGGGCGCCGATACGGCCGGCGAGCTCAATCTGGCGGCGCAACCGCCGGCGGTGGTGCTCATGGCCGGTTTGCAAGGCGCGGGCAAGACCACCAGCACCGCCAAGCTGGCGCGCCACCTGATCGAGCGGCGCAAAAAGAAAGTGCTCACGGTCTCGGGCGACGTCTATCGCCCCGCCGCCATCGAGCAGCTCAAGACCGTGACGGCGCAGGCCGGCGCCGAGTGGTTCCCGAGCACGCCCGAGCAGAAACCGCTCGACATCGCCCTTGCCGCGCTCGACTACGCGCGCAAACACCACTTTGATGTGCTGCTGGTTGACACCGCCGGCCGGCTAGCCATCGACGCCGTCTTGATGGCCGAAATCCAGGCCCTGCACGCCGCGCTCAAACCCATCGAAACCCTGTTCGTGGTCGATGCCATGCAGGGCCAAGACGCGGTCAACACCGCGCGCGCCTTCAAAGACGCGCTGCCGCTCACCGGCATCGTGCTCACCAAACTCGATGGCGACGCCCGCGGCGGCGCGGCGCTGTCGGTGCGCGCCGTGACCGGGGTGCCAATCAAGTTTGCCGGCGTGAGCGAAAAGCTCGACGGCCTCGAGGCCTTCGACGCCGAGCGCCACGCCGGCCGCATTTTGGGCATGGGCGACATCGTGGCGCTGGTCGAGCAGGTCACGGCCGGGGTCGATGTGGCGCAGGCGCAGGCCTTTGCCGCCAAGGTCAAGAGCGGCGCCAGCTTCACGCTCGAAGATTTTCTGGAGCAGATCCGGCAGATGAAAAAAATGGGCGGCCTGGCGGGCCTGATCGACAAACTGCCCAGCCAGCTCTCGGCCAAAGCCGGTGTCGCCGACATGGACCGGGCCGACAAAGAGGTGCGGCGCAAAGAAGGCATCATCTGCAGCATGACAGCGGCAGAACGGCGCAAGCCCGAACTCATCAAAGCCACACGCAAGCGCCGCATCGCCGCCGGGGCCGGGGTGCAGGTGCAGGAAGTGAACCGGCTGCTCAAGGAGTTCGAGCAGATGCAGGGCATGATGAAAAAAATGAAAGGCGGCGGCCTGATGAAGATGATGAAGCAGTTGGGCGGCATGGGCGGCGGCGGGCTGGGCGGCATGGGCCTGCCCAAGTTTCCGGGGCAGCGCGGCTAGGCGGCACCACCACAGGAGCGGCTTTGGATCCCAATCTGGCGGCAACGATGGCAGGCAGCGGCTGGGGCGCACTGTTGTGGGCCGAGGCGCTGCTGGGCGCGCTGGCCTTGGCGCTGGCGCTGGCCATGCGGCCTTGGCGGCTGCTCACCGGCGGGGCGTTGATCTCGCCCGTGCTGGGCACCTTGGCCTTGCTGCCGCCCTTGTGGCTGGTGCCGCAGTACCTGCCGGTGGGCCTGCCGGTGCAGTTTTCTGGCGCCTGCTTGGTGCTGCTGATGTTGGGCTGGCCGCTGGCGGTGCCGGTGCTGGCGCTGGTGGCGGTGCTGGTCTGGCTGCTGGGCGATGCCGGCGCGGCCAGCGCGCTGTCGCAATGGTTTTGGATGGGGCTGGTGCCGGCGACGCTGGCGTTTTTCATCGGCGCCGCCATCCGGCACTGGCTGCCGCCGCACATCTTCATCTACACCTTGGGGCGCGGCTTTCTGGGCACGGCGCTGGCGGTGTTCGTGGCCGGGGTGCTGTTCGAGCTCGCGCACACCATGACCGGCTCGCACGACTTGGTGCAGGCCGTGGTCGCGCGCTGGCTCATGGCCTGGGGTGACGCCTTCATCACCGGCATGCTGGTGGCGGTGTTCGTGGCCTTTGCGCCGCAGTGGCTGGCCACGTGGTCGGATGCGCGCTATCTGCAAGACCCCAGCAAGAGCAAGCCCTAGGCGGCGCTGCGCACCGATTCGAGCAGTGTCACAACCAGTTGCTCGGCTTCAGGCGTGCCGATCCACTCAACTTCGAGGCCTTCGTAGCGCAGAGCCACCGCGTAGGGGTTGAGCAGGCGCAGGGCTTCCACGGCCACAGGCAACACAAGGCCTGCGGCACGGGATCGGTGGTACAGGAACTCTAGGTCATGCGTGCGCTCAAGCGGTATGTGATGCAGCAACATGGCTGCCTTGATGTGTGCGTTCATAGAGTATGCGCCCTTGGCGCACCGCATCGAACACGGGTGAGGTTTGCCAGTTGCGGCGCTTCTCAAATTCATGCTGCGGGTAGATCAGCAAATCCACACCCACACCCAAATCACCCAAGGCCTGGCGCAGCCGGCTGTACTCGGCAGGCAATGAGTCGATGTGGTCTTCAACCACCAAGAGGTCGAGGTCAGACGAGTCCTGCGCCCTCCCGGTGGCGTAGGAGCCAAACAGAATGATTTTCGTGGGCGACTGTGCCGCCGCGACCATGCGGTCAACGGCTTGCTGAATGGTTGCGGCAGTCAACATGGCGGTTCGATTGTGCGTTCAGATCAGTGGTTCATATTTACAAGCCCGGCACGCCCCTTGTGCATTATGTGTCAGCGCTTGCTTGCTGCTGCCGTGCTGTCAAGAGGTGGTTGAGCAGGGTTTTGTGCGCTGGGTGCCAGCCCTAGGCGCGCCATTTCAGCTTGTGCTGTTGCAATCACTTCAAAAAGCATATTGCAGGCCTGCTCTGCGGCCCACAGGTTGTCCAGAAAAGTTTGGGCATCGTGCATGTACTCGTGCACCAAGGCGTTGCGCAGTCTGCGCGCGGCAATGAAGGCATCGGCATTGGGCAGCAGTTCCAGCCTTTCGGCGCTGGCCAGCGTATCGAGCAAAGTCTTGCTCCTTTCGCCGACCAAGGCCACCATGCGCGGCAGCATTTTTTCGCCCAAGTGGTCTTGCAGCCGGCCAAAACGGCTGGCAAAAGCCTCGACTTTTTCGGCCAACTCGGGCCGCTCGCCTAGGCTTTGCACCCAAGCCAAGTCGATGGGCAGCGCAAACAGGGTGCTTTGGCTGTAGCGCAGGTGCCCAGCCTCTTTGTGCGCCAATTCGAGCGCCAGCAGCGCCGGTTGCGCATGTTCGGGCAGGTATTTGCGGCTCATAGCAGGATGCCGCTGCGCCGTGCCATTTCGAGCACCGGGGCTGGTGGGGTGGCGCTGTCTTTGAGCAGGATGTCGATTTTGCGCTCGCCCAATTGGCGGATCAGCGCCACGTAGATAGCCCCGACGGTGGCAGCGCGGTTGTTGACTGGTTGGTCGGTTTCGAACAACAGATCGATGTCGCCCCCTTTTTGGGCATCGTCCACGCGCGAGCCAAACAGGATGACCCGCGCGCCCTCACCCAGCACGGCGTGTGCGGTGTGCTTGATGGCGGCAATGTGCTCTGGGCTTAGGCGCATGAAGAGGGTTCGCGTCTGATGTGCTTGAGCAGTCGGGATTACCCGCTGGTGCAACTGCCCAAAGCCACACCGGCACGGGATGAGCTGACACGCACGCGCCACTTTAGCACGGAAGCGGGCCCGTGAGAGGCCGGTCGCTTCCAAGCTTGGCTCACTGCTTGCAGTAGGTCACAAAGGCAAAGCGCAGCCCGCTGGCGCTGGTGTGCGGCTCGCGCGCACACTCGCGCCACTGTGGGCCCAGTGGCGGGGCGTGGGCGTCGCCTTCAAAGTCGGCGTCGATCTCGGTGGCCAGCACGCGCTGCGCCAGGGGCAGGGCTTGGGCATAGACTTGGGCGCCGCCGATCACCCACAGCTCGGGCGGCGCGGGCTCGAGGGCGGCGCAGTGGGCCAGCGCGTCCTCTAGGCTGGAGCAGGGCTGGGCGCCTGCGGCGCGCACGGCGGCGGCGCGCAGTGCATCGCGCGTCAGCACCAGATTGAGCCGCCCGGGCAGGGGCCGAAAGCGCGGCGGCAGGCCGTCCCAGGTGGCGCGGCCCATGAGCACCGGGCAGCCGAAGGTGTGGCGTTTGAAGTGCGCCAAGTCTTCCGGCAGGTGCCAGGGCAGGCGGTTGTGCAGGCCGATGACGCCATTGGCGGCGCGGGCGTAGATCAGGTTGATGCGCATGGGGGCGAGCATAGCGTAGAGGATTTGGCCGGGCGAATAAAATATGTGGTTTAACCCAGATGGTCCATTGGGGTTTGGAGGGCAGGCGGATGCACAAGGCGAGGCAGTTTTGCCCTGAATGAGGCGTCCATAGCTTGTGCTATGGACAACGAAGAAGGGCGAAAATGGCCGCCTTTGCGCCGCATGCACCCAAACAGCACCGAAGGTGCGCCTAATGGACAATCTGGGTTTAACCGAGCCCGACCATGACCTCCAGCACCCTCAACCTGCCCGTGGCCAGCGTGGCCGCGATCCGCCAGACCTTTCTGGACTACTTCGCCCAGCGCGGCCACAGCGTGGTGCCCTCGAGTCCGCTGGTGCCGGGCAACGACCCGACGCTGATGTTCACCAACTCGGGCATGGTGCAGTTCAAGGACGTGTTTTTGGGCACCGACCGCCGCCCCTACGTGCGCGCGGCCTCGGTGCAGGCTTGCCTGCGCGCCGGCGGCAAGCACAACGACCTCGAAAACGTGGGCTACACCGCGCGCCACCACACCTTTTTCGAGATGCTGGGCAACTGGAGCTTTGGCGACTACTTCAAGCGCGAGTCGCTGCGCTGGGGCTGGGAGCTGCTGACCGAGGTCTATGGCCTGCCGCCGGAGCGGCTGTGGGCCACGGTCTATATCGACGACGACGAAGCCTACGAGATCTGGACGCAAGAGATCGGCCTGCCGCCTGAGCGCGTGGTGCGCATCGGCGACAACAAGGGCGCCAAATACCAGTCGGACAACTTCTGGATGATGGCCGACACCGGCCCCTGCGGCCCGTGTTCCGAGATCTTTTACGACCACGGCCCCGAAGTGGCAGGCGGCCCCCCCGGCAGCCCCGAGGCCGACGGCGACCGCTACATCGAAATCTGGAACCACGTGTTCATGCAGTTCGACATGCAGCCCGACGGCACGCTCAAGCCGCTGCCCGCGCCCTGCGTCGATACCGGCATGGGGCTGGAGCGGCTGGCGGCGGTGTTGCAACACGTGCACAGCAACTACGAGATCGATTTGTTTCAGGCCCTGATCGGCGCGGCGGCGCGCGTCACCGGCTGTGCCGACGCCAGCAGCCCCTCGCTGCGCGTGATTGCCGACCACCTGCGCGCCAGCGCCTTCCTGATCGCCGACGGCGTGCTGCCGGCCAACGAAGGCCGCGGCTACGTGCTGCGGCGCATCATCCGGCGCGCCATCCGCCACGGCTACAAGCTCGATTGCAAGCTGCCGTTTCTGCACCGGCTGGTGGACGAACTGGTGGCGCAGATGGGGGGCGCCTATCCGCATTTGGCGGCCAGTGCGGCGCGCATCGCCGGGCTGTTGCAGATCGAGGAGGAGCGCTTTTACGAAACGCTGGAAAACGGCATGGAGATGCTGGAGCGCGCCTTCACCGAGCTGGCGGCTTCGGGGCAGGCGGCGCTGTCGGGCGAAGTCGCGTTCAAGCTGCACGACACCTACGGCTTTCCGCTCGACCTCACTTGCGACGTCTGCCGCGAGCGCGGCTTGCGGGTGGACGAAGCCGGCTTTCACGCCGCCATGGAGCGCCAGAAAACCCAGGCGCGCGCGGCCGGCAAGTTCAAAATGGAGCGCGGGCTCGACTACGCGGGCGGCGGCAACGAGTTCGTCGGCTACGGTGCCTTGCAGGCCAGCGCCAAGGTGCTGGCGCTGTACCGCGACGGGGTGCCGGTGGCCGAGCTCAAGCACGGGCAGGCCGGGGTGGTGGTGCTCGAGGCCACGCCGTTTTATGCCGAATCCGGCGGCCAAGTGGGCGACAGCGGCCGCCTGCACAGCGGTTCGGCCCACTTTGCCGTGGCCGATACGCAAAAAATCAAGGCCGATGTGTACGGCCACCACGGGCAACTGGAAGCGGGCACGCTGGCCGTGGGCGATCACGTGCTGGCCGAGGTGGACGGGGACCGACGCGCCGCGATCGCGCGCCACCACAGCGCCACCCACCTGCTGCATCTGGCGCTGCGCGAGGTGCTGGGGGCGCATGTGCAGCAAAAGGGTTCGTTGGTCACGCCCGAGCGCACGCGCTTCGACTTTGCCCACCACGCGCCGCTCACGCCGGCCGAATGCGTGGCCATCGAAGCGCGGGTGAACGCGCAGATTCTGGCCAACCAGCCCACCGAGGCGCGGCTGATGGACCTCGAACGTGCCCAGCAGTCGGGGGCGCTGATGCTGTTTGGCGAAAAATACGGCGAAACCGTGCGCGTGCTCGACATCGGCAGCAGCCGCGAGCTGTGCGGCGGCACCCACGTGCGCGCCACCGGCGACATCGGGCTGTTCAAGATCGTCGCCGAAGGCGGGGTGGCGGCCGGGGTGCGGCGCATCGAGGCCGTGACCGGCGCGCACGCGCTGGCCTATCTGCAACAGCTCGAGGCCCAAGCGGGCGCAGCGGCCGAGGCGCTCAAGGCCCCGGTGGCCGAGCTGCTGCCGCGTCTGCACAGCGTGCTCGAGCAGGTGCGGGCGCTGGAAAAAGAGCTGGCCGCGCTCAAGGGCAAGCTGGCGGCCGCGCAGGGCGACGAGTTGCTGGCGCAGGCCGTGCAGGTGGGCGCGGTCAAGGTGCTGGCGGCCAGCCTGCAAGGGGCCGACGCCAAAGCGCTGCGCGAGACGCTGGACCGGCTCAAGGCCCGCCTAGGCAGCGCCGTGATCGTGCTCGCCGCCGTCGAGGGCGGCAAGGTGCAGCTGGCCGCTGGCGTCACGCCGGACTGCATGGCGCGCCTCAAGGCCGGTGAACTGGTGAACTTCGTCGCGCAGCAGGTGGGCGGCAAAGGCGGTGGCAAGCCCGATCTGGCCATGGCCGGCGGCACCGACGCCGCCGCCGTGCCGCAGGCGCTGGCCAGCGTGGCGGCTTGGGTGCGCGAGCGGGTTTGAGGGCGAGGAGGGCGTTCAGACGCCCTGTGGCTCTTGCAGCCACGCCGGAATGTCGCGCTGGCCGTGGAGCACGCGCCAGACATCGATGTGCTCTGCGCGCTCGGCATAGCAGACCAAATAGGGGTAGCGCCTCAGGGGCCAGATGCGCAAATCTGGCAAGTTGAGCTCGTGTGCGTAGCGCGGCGAGCCGGTGCCGGGGTGGCGGCTGATGTGGGTGTAGGCGCGCTCGAGCTCGTCGATAAAGCCGAGCGCTGCGGCATCGGAGCCTTCGGACAGGTAGTAGCTCAGCGCAGCGTCCACGTCTCGCAGCGCTTGCGTGCGCGGCCAAACCGGCTTGGGTTTCACGCTGGGTTGCGGGCCGGTTCGTTTGCGGCCAAGGCAGGTTTGGGCACGCGCGCGCGCAAGCTGGCGAAGTAGTCCGCATTGGCCGGGGCAGCAACTGGCGAAGCGGCGCCTGCCAGCAGCAGGTGGCGCAGCAGCAGCCGATCTTGATCGCGCCGTATCAGATCGCGCACGTACTCGCTGCTGCTGCCGTAGCCGCATCGATCCACCTGGGCGTCAACAAATGCCTTGAGCCCTTCAGGCAGGGAGATGTTCATCGTGCTCATGTCGCCAGTCTAGGGTGTTTGGCAAAAAATGGCAAGCGCGGTGTGTGGGTGGGCTAGAGCAGCTGCGCGTACAGAAGCGCGCTTCGTGTCGAGCGCGGCCGAGGGTCGCATGGCTGAGTGTCCTTTGCAGTTGCAATGCCTACGCAATCATAAGGGCGCGTGCGAGGTATGCCAAGCCTCATGTGAGTCTGCCGGCCAATCGAGGTTGCGCTGGCTTTGGAACTGGCGCGGCTGGCCGCTCAAGGGGTCGGTGAAGGCCAGCGTGCGCGCCAGCAGGCGCAGCGGTTCGGCGTAGTCTTCGGCCTCGTCGGGTTGGCGCCGCACCTCGGGGTAGAACTGGTCGCCCACGATCGGCAGGCCCAGCCCCAGCATGTGCACGCGCAACTGGTGGCGGCGCCCGCTCAGCGGCTGCAAGCGGTAGCGCGCCCACGGCCCGTACTGCTCGATCGGCTCGATGCGGGTTTCGCTGTTGGGCGGCAGGGCTTCGGCGGCGCTGGCTTCGCGCATTTTGTAAAAGGCGTGCTCGCACTCGAGGATGTGGCTGCGGCGCACGATCGGCCGCGGCAGCTGCGCCGCTGCCGGGGCGATGGCTTCATAGACCTTGTCCACCTGGCGCTGCCGAAACAGGCGCTGGTAGGCGTCGCGGTCGCGGGCGCGCACGGCAAACAGCACCAGCCCGGCGGTTTCGCGGTCGATGCGGTGCAGCGGGCTCAGGTCGGGCAGGCCCAGCGCCTGTTTGAGCCGCACCAGCAGGGTTTGCTGCACGTAGCGCCCGCCGGGCGTCACGGGCAAAAAATGCGGCTTGTCGGCCACCACCAGGTGCGCACACTGGTGCAGCACGGTGGCCTCAAATGGAATCGCGCGTTCCTCGGGCAGATCGCGCCAGTAGTAGATGCGCGCTCCGCCCAAGTAGGGGCTGTCTGGCGCCAGTGGGCGGCCGTCTTCGGCGCAGACCAAACCGTCGGCCAGGCGCTGCTGCCATTGCGCGCGGCCGATGCGCGGCAAGCGCTGGCACAGGTGGTCGAGCAGCGTCGGCCAAGGCGGGCAGCGCATCTGCGGCAGCGCCAGGCAGCTGGGCGCCACGCCGGCGCGCAGCGCGATGGCGGGGTTTTTGGGGCGGTGGGCCATGGGGCGTGCGTGTGTTAACCGGGATTGTGCCCAAGGCGCAGCCGCGCTGCGGTTTGGGGGCGTGGCCCAAACCGGCGTGGTGCTGTGGCGCCTAGGCGGTTGGGGGCGGTGGCCGCTGCGCTGGTGCTTGCGGCGCCAGCACCCGGGCGCGGATGCGCAGGTCGGGCCCCAGCGGGCTGACCTCGGTGTAGGCCAGCGCCACGCCTTGGGTGAGCGCGCTCAGCGGGCCGATTTGGGCCAAGCCCGCGCCGCCTTGGCCCAGCAGCGTGGGTGCCAGATAGAGCAGCAATTCGTCGGCCAAGCCGGCTTGCAGCCAAGCGCCGTTGAGGCGCTGCCCGGCTTCCACGTGCAGTTCGTTGATCTCGCGCGCGGCCAGGTCGCGCAGCAGCGCCGTCAGATCGATGCGCGGGCGAGTGCTGGGGGGGTGGTGGGGGGATGTGTTGTGGCAGGCTGTGTAGGATGAGGCCGATGCTGCGGTGCAGGATGCCGCGATAGGCGCGGCGCAGGGTGCGTTGGCCGCAGCGACGATTTCCTGCACGCGGGCCCCTGCGGCCTCGAGGGCGGTGCGGCGTGCGCGCAGGGCGGCGGCGTCTGTAGGCTGGGCCGGGGTGTGATAGACCCAAACTTGGCCGGGTGGCTGCAACACGCGCGCCGCTGCGGGCACGCGCAACTGCGAGTCGAGCAGCAGGCGCACCGGTTGCACCTCGGTCGGCACCAGGCGCACGTCGAGGCGCGGGTCGTCGGCGAGCACGGTGCCGCTGCCGCTGAGCACGGCGCCGGCGCGCTTGCGCCAGAGGTGGCCGTCGCGGCGCGCCGCCGCGCCAGTGATCCACTGGCTGGCGCCGTTGGCCAGCGCCGTGATGCCGTCGAGCGAGGCCGCGATCTTGAGCCGCACCCACGGCCGGCCGCGCTCCATGCGGCTCAAAAAACCCACGTTCAGGGCGCGCGTCGCCGCCGCCAGCGGGTGCTCGGGCGCCAGCAGCTCGACGGTGATGCCGGCTGCGCGCAGGCGCTCGATGCCGCGCCCGCTCACCAAGGGGTTGGGGTCGCGCAGCGCCACCAGCACGCGCGCCAGCCCGGCCTCGATGAGCGCGTCGCAGCACGGCGGGGTGCGGCCGTGGTGGCTGCAAGGCTCGAGCGTGACCACGGCGCTGCCGCCGCGCAGATCGGCCCCGGCCGCCGCCGCCGCGCGCAAGGCCACGATCTCGGCGTGCGGCCCACCGGCGCGCTGGGTGTGGCCCTCAAAGGCGCGGCCGTCGGGGGCGATGAGGCGGCAGGCCACGCGCGGATTGGGTTCCGACAAGCCGATGGATTGCTCGGCCAAGGTGTCGAGCCCGGCCAACCAGCCGGGGTCGAAGGCGCTCGGGGGGGCGGTCATGGGGGTGTGGCTTTGGGCGTTCGAGTGGGGTTCCAAACAGGATTAGCTTGGCATGCTTTTTGATTGGCTTGGCTTGGCTTGGCTTGGCTTGGCTTGGTCGGGCTGAGCTTGGGCTTATGCGTTTGCGCGGCGCGCAAACACCAAATCCCAGACGCCGTGGCCCAGGCGCAGGCCGCGCTGCTCGAACTTGGTCAGGGGGCGGTAGTCGGGTTTGGGGGCGTAGCCGCCCAGGCCAGCGCCAGCGGAGTCAGCGGCGGCGTTTGAGGTAACAGTGTCACCAGCACCACCAGCACCACCAGCACCAGCGGCACCAGCGGCAGTGTTGGCCAGCAGCGGCTCAGCTTCCAGCACCTGCAGCATCTGCTCGGCGTAGGGTTGCCAGTCGGTGGCGCAGTGCAGGTAGCCGCCGGGCTGCAGGCGTTGCGCCAGGCGGGCCACCAGCGGCGGCTGGATCAGGCGCCGTTTGTGGTGGCGCAGCTTGTGCCACGGGTCGGGGAAAAACACGTGTATGCCGGCCAGCGTCGCCGGTGCCAGCATGTGCTCGAGCACCTCGACGGCGTCATGGCGCACGATGCGCACATTGCTCAAACCCAGCGCGTCGATGCGCTTGAGCAGCGCGCCCACGCCCGGTTCGTGCACCTCGCAACAAAGAAAATCGTGCTGCGGGCGCAGGGCGGCGATGTGCGCCGTGGCCTCGCCCATGCCAAAGCCGATCTCGAGCACCAGCGGCGCGCTGCGGCCAAACACGGCGCGGGCGTCGAGCGGCTGGCGCGCAAACGGCAGCAGCCAGCGCGGCCCTAGGGTGGCCAAGGCCAGTGCTTGGGCGCTGGTGGTGCGCCCGCCGCGTTTGACAAAGCTCTTGATGGTCTTGGGGTGCGGCACCTTCGAGGCGCCGGGTGCTGGGGCGGCGTTGCCGTCGGGTTCGGGGGCGCCAGCGGGCGCCTTGTGCAGGCCCAATTCGGGGGGGGCGGGTGGGGCAGCGATCATGCTTGAGGTTTGAATGCTGCAGCGCGCCGTGCGCTGCCGGTGGCCGATGATACGGCTTGCGTGCCCAGACTACAGACCCTAGGCGCCGAGCCAAGCCTTGGGCACGCCTAGGCCAAGCCGCCGGCGCACCAGCGCTGGCGCCACTGCGCCACCCAAGCCGCAAGCGCCTCGGGCACGGGCCCGTTGCGGGCTGGCAGGTCGAGCACGGCGGCGGCTTGGTTGAGGGCGGCCAGAGGCGCGTGCAAGTCCAGCGCAGCGGCGCCGTTTTGCTTCGAGAGCTTGCTGCCGTCGGGACCCAGCACCAGCGGTGTGTGCAGGTAGCGCGGCGTGGGCAGGCCCAGCGCCGCCTGCAGCAGCAGTTGGCGCGCGGTGTTGTCGGCCAAGTCGGCGCCGCGCACCACGTGCGTGATGCCCTGTGCGGCATCGTCAACCACCACGGCCAATTGGTAGGCCCACAGGCCGTCGGCGCGCTGGAGCACGAAGTCGCCCACCTCGAGCGCCACCTGCTGCTGCTGCGCACCCAAGCGCCGGTCGTGCCAGCGCGTAGGGCTAGGCAACGCCAGCGCTTGCTGCACTGCGGCTACGTCGAGCCGCCAGGCTGGCGCCCCCGCCCCCGCCCCCGCCCCCGCCCCCGCCCTCGAGCCTGAGCCTGAGCCTGAGCCTGAGCCTGAGCCTGAGCCTGAGCCTGAGCCTGAGCCTGAGCCTGAGCCTGAGCCTGAGCCTGAGCCTGAG
>Ga0207950_100037_pt1 | contig 71448 bp, 59 predicted proteins | sample Subbio11_8B_AprC_FD_184814 | JGI IMG/M metagenome (GOLD analysis project Ga0207950, IMG submission 184814) | Serpentinite rock and fluid subsurface biosphere microbial communities from McLaughlin Reserve, California, USA - CR11_8B_AprC (SPAdes) | ecosystem: Environmental > Terrestrial > Deep... | reverse complement strand
GGGAAATCCGCACGCCGGGTTCTGTGGGGGTTGGGCCACCCAATTGGGTGGCCCTTCTACCCGGAGGTCGGCGGCTAAAAGCCGCCCCCTATCCCGATTGCAAGGAAAAGCTGACAGATGAAAGGATTTGAACTGCTTTTTATTGGTATTTAGGCGATAAGATTAAAGCTAGTTGGTAAGGTAGAGCACCATTATTCAGTTACGAGGTCTTTACAAAAAAATTAATGTTTCCTAAAATAAAAGTGTTTCCCAAATGGGAAACATGCCGATAATAGGAAATATAAATGTTATAGGGGCAGATTTATGTGAACGAAATTGATATCCGAGTTTTATTTCTACAAAAAATTAAAGAAATCCTTGTAACTGATAAGGCTAAATTGTCGGTATCACGAAAAACGTTAAACAACCGCTATTCTCAGGATCATTACGAGCCGGATATGCTGGCAGAGCTTAAATTTGGCGATAAGTCAGCATCAGTAGTTATAGAGTTTAAGGCTAATGGCAGGCCTGGAACTGTAAATCAAGTTGTGGGGCGATTAAAGAGATACGCTGAGGTGCTTGATGCACTACCCATATTTGTTGCACCACATATCGGCCCGCAAGCCTGTCAAGTATTAAGGCAAGAACCACATCTTTTTTGTGGATCTATCTGGAAACAAGTGGATTGAGTTTGAAGGTTTATATTTAGATGCTGAGGGTCATGCAAATAAATACCCAGAAGAGCGAAAAGATAGAGACCTATTTGCAGATAAAGCATCGCTTATTTTCAGGGCAATGTTTGAGCAGCCACAAAAGGCGTGGCGCGTTCATGAACTTGCGGAGGCTGTCCACGTTACGCCAGGCTTTGTTTCGAAAATAACTATTGCGATGAAGCAACGCGGGTACATTTCAAAAACCGAGGCCGGCCTGCGCTTGATTAATGCCAAGTCTATTCTTGATGACTGGGTTTTTGCGTATAGCTATCGCAAAAACCAGGAATACAATTATTTCTGCATGGCAACTAGTCCCAAGGAAATAATTGAGCGATTAAAGAACACTAATAAGCTTGATAAAGTCGATTACGCGTTGGCCTTGCAAGCCGGCGCGCATCTTGTTGCGCCGCACGCAGAATTTGAACTCGTACATATTTATGTCAGGAACCAGGCTACCCGAGAGAAGCTCGCCAAGCTTCTCAGCCTGCAAAGTGTTAATAGGGGTCAAAATGTTGTCATTTTGGACCCTTACTATCGACAATCCGTTTTTTATGGCGAAAGAAAAATAGACGATCTCTGGGTTGTATCAGATCTGCAGCTCTATATCGACCTCTATAGTTATCCGCTGCGGGGAATTGAACAGGCCGAGTATTTATACCGAAAGAAGCTAGCCAAGATCGCAGCACAAATATCTGAGGAGAGATCGCATGTCAGATGAGCTAAGTCCTGCTTTTAACAAACACAACGGTGCTATGAAAATAAATTCGTTCAGTATATTATCAATTTAATAAGTCCGATCTTAAGCGCTTTCTTTGGTAAATAGATGGGCTTGCTGACAGTCAGCATGATCAAAGTCTCAACAATGACTTCACTTTAGGAGCACAGGGTAGGATGGATAAGAGAGATTACATAAATCAAATTGCATCCTCTATCACAATCTTTATATTTATCACAGGCATCATAAGCTTACCTGCGATAATCCAAAGAATAAGCATGCCACCCTCTTCTCTTGGGAATCAGCCTACCACAACTCAAGGAGATCAGCTGACGACAACCCAAAGAAATCAGCCTACCACAACTCAGGCGAATCAACCTACTTCGCCTCTAAAGAACCAATCTAATACGGCCCACGAAATAATCAAGACTACTCCAAGTGATGAGCCAATTGGACGCCAGGCAAGTGGGTTCTACGGCGGACCCTCGGTGAACCAGGATGGTGGACAAAACCCACAGCAGAATATTACCCCTGCATCTGTCGGGTCCGGTGATTTGAGCGGCCGATGGAACGGCATTTGGGGTAGTGATAACAAGCGAGAGGTTCTCAAGCTGACCGAGAATTCGCCAGGTGTATTCTCGGGCACTTCCTGCTTCGAGGCGCGTGGCACTGGGGAACTGTCATATGGGCGAGGTGCTGTTAACGGCACAATCTCTGGATCACGCGTAAGCATTACCATTAGTCGCGATAACATGGTTTTCCATTGGTCGGGCACGGTCGATAGCAGTTATCATACGCTTATCGGAACGTTTGCAGGTTACTCGAATGATGGGACCTACATTAAAGAATAGACACTGGCTCAGGTGCCAACGGCACCACCATTGCGACCACCAGCAAGCACCCGGTTGCTCTTTCTGCATATTTAAATATTGTTGATGCAGGTCTGGATCTGGTTGCTGAAGAAGTGAAGAAGGATAAATTATTTCGTGCGAAACAGGGATGAGGGCTCGAAAAACCGAACCCTTTTTTTACCAGACACGTGTATTTTCTGCTAAAATTTAAGTTTTTATTATGCCAGGCAATAGGTATTTATACATACGCTAGGTTAAGATAAAATAGGTTGTTAGAAGTGTAACCTCTAATGATATTTTGGGTCGCTGACCGGGTATAATATCATCGAAACGAAGTTTCTCGTGTGATAGCCGTGACTATTTCGGACTATCATGAATTTACATAAGAGCTATTCTATTAATTGCAGTAGGTAACGAGGATCGGTAAGAATGACACAAGCGGCTCAAACGGAAGCAGTTAAAGAGAGAAAACGAACCATCAGCGCGATAGATCTGTTCTGTGGTGTAGGCGGCCTGACTCATGGGCTCGAGAAAGCGGGAATCGACGTGCGGCTGGGAATCGATATTAACCCGGCGTGCGAATACCCTTATACGGCGAACAACAAGGCCGAGTTTCTCTTGAAATCCGTAGAGGATTTGCAAGCAGATGAACTTAGCGAAGCGTTTAGCGAAGATAGTGTGCGACTTCTCGCTGGTTGTGCGCCCTGTCAAACGTTCTCGACTTACAACCAGAAGGCAGACTCTTCCGATAAGCGCTGGTGGCTTCTTCGACACTTCGCAAGGCTCGCCAAAGAGTTATTGCCGGAGTTCATTACCATGGAGAACGTCCCCCGTCTTGAGAAAATGAGTGTGTTCGATGAATTCGTTACTAGCCTTAAGAAGTTGGGCTACGAAGTAGATCACCGGATCGTAAACAATGCGAATTACGGCGTACCCCAGCATCGTCACAGGTTGGTGCTATTAGCTTCGAAGCTCGGCCCCATAAGGTTGCTTACGTTCGAAGAATTTGGCGAAGAGCCCATTGACGTCCAAAAAGCTATCGGTAACCTTTCACCAATCGGTGCGGGTCAGGTCCACGATGACGATCCGCTCCATCAAAGCGCCGCTTTGTCGGATACCAATCTCCGTCGAATAAAAGCTTCCAAGCCGGGTGGTACCTGGCGCGATTGGGACGAGGAGCTTAGGGCCGAATGCCACAAGAAGCGCACTGGGAAGACGTACCCGAGTGTTTACGGGCGCATGAGCTGGGACGAGCCCGCGCCTACTATGACCACGCAATTTTTCGGCTTCGGGAACGGGCGTTTCGGGCACCCCGAACAAAATAGAGCCATATCGCTTCGGGAAGGAGCGATTCTTCAAAGTTTTCACGAGGGCTACGAGTTCGTTAAACCAGGAGAGCCCATCCATAAGAAGGTCATCGGAGAATTGATCGGCAACGCAGTTCCGGTAAAACTCGGCGAAGTTATCGGAAAAAGCCTTGTCGAGCACCTGCCGCTTGTACCCCACGCATAAAATCCTGATATACTTAAAAAATGAATAATCGTAATTACGACGGACAAGATGTATTTATCCCGCAATATTCCGTTCCCGAGCCGGGGCAGCTCGTCGAGGTTCGGCGCCGGCGGTGGGTCGTAAGCGACGTGCAAGGTGATACATCAAGACAGAGCACAACTAACGGTCAGCATCTCGTCACACTAGCCTCGCTAGACGAGGACGCTCTAGGTGAGGATCTTCAGGTGATTTGGCAGCTCGAGCCGGGCGCGAGAGTATTGGAACGAGCTGGCCTCCCGAAGGTTACGGGGTGGGATAGCGTCGACCGGCTCGAAGCCTTCCTCGACGCGGTTCGCTGGGGGGCTATTACTAATGCGGATCGTTCATTTCTGCAAGCACCCTTTCGTAGCGGTATCACCATAGAAGATTATCAACTCGATCCGCTCGTTAGGGCTATCGATATGGCTCGCGTCAACTTGCTTATCGCCGATGATGTCGGCTTAGGTAAGACGATAGAAGCGGGGCTCGTAGTCCAAGAACTACTCGTTCGACATAGGGCACGTAGCGTGTTTATCGTCTGTCCGGCGTCGCTGCAAATAAAGTGGCAGGTGGAAATGTGGGACAAATTCGGACTCGAATTTAGAATAGTCGACACAGCATATATCAAGCAATTGCGCCGCGAGCGTGGTATACACGCCAACCCCTGGACGTCTTATCCCCGATTGATTTCTTCGATGGACTGGATGAAGAGTGGAGAAGGATTGAGGCTAATAAAAGACGTTCTCCCTCCCCATGTTACTTATCCTCGAAAATTCGATATTTTGATAGTCGATGAAGCACATAATATCGCTCCAGCTACCACGTTGCACTACGCATTGGAGAGTCAACGGACACAACTGATTCGTACCATAGCACCGCACTTCGAGCATCGGCTGTTCTTGAGTGCGACACCTCATAACGGATACCAGGAGTCCTTCACATCGCTTTTAGAGTTGCTGGACGATCAGCGATTCGCGAGGACCGTTATGCCGAACGAAAAGCAACTGCGTCGAGTGATGGTCCGCCGGCTCAAGACCGACATAGTCGACTCCGACGGTAATCCGATTTATCCGAAACGCGAGCTAATACCACTCGAAGTCAACTACTCGGAAAAGGAGCGCGAGATTCATGATCTTTTGCGCTGTTTTATGGAGAGCCGAGCAGAGAGCATTCGTGGAACTCGAAGCGCATACGGAACGGAATTCGTCCACAGGTTACTCAAGAAGAGACTATTCTCATCACCGAGAGCGTTCGCGACTACTCTAGCTAAGTATCGGGAAAGCCTGGAAAACGGCAACTCGAGATCATATAAGAACGTCATGGACGAGAAGATTCTTCGCAGGGCTATCGCACGTGCCGAGGAGGATTACGTCGACGATGAGCGCGTGGAAGAAGCTCAACACGAAGCCGTCGAGGTCGCTAACGTGCTGGCGGTTCCGCTCGACAGTGATCAGCGCGAGATGCTGAATGGGCTTTCCGCGTGGGCGGAAACGGCCAAAAACAGAATCGACGCGAAAGCGGCAGCGATTCTCACTTGGCTGGAAGCGAACCTAAAATCCGATGGTGAATGGAACGAAAAACGAGTTATCTTGTTCACGGAATATCGTGCAACTCTTGGTTGGTTGGAGCAACTTCTTACCGCTCATGAATTCGGGGGCGAGCGATTAGCGATTCTTCACGGAGGCGTACCACCAGATGATCGGGAGAGAATCAAAGCGGCGTTTCAGGCGCACCCCGACAGCTCGCCGGTTCGGATCTTACTCGCGACCGATGCAGCCTCCGAAGGAATCGATCTTCAGAATCACTGCAATTATCTGATACATATCGAGATTCCCTGGAACCCGAACGTCATGGAGCAACGTAACGGGCGTATCGACCGTTACGGGCAGAAAGAGCCGGAGGTGTACATTTGGCATCCGGTAGGAACGGGGTTTACAGCCAACGGTGACGCTATGGGCGTTAAGGTAGGCCGACTCGATGGTGACCTCGAGTATTTGATGCGCGCGGTACTCAAAGTCGAGGCGATTCGTCAAGATTTGGGTAGCGTCGGCCCCGTTATCGCTCAGCAGATAGAGGAAGCTATGCTAGGCCGAAGGACTGTTTTAGATACTAGCGGTGCCGAAGTGCGGGTGGCCCGTGCCAGGAAATTCGTTATCGCAGAGCGTAAATTGCAGGAAAAAATAACGCGTTTGCACGAAAAACTTATGGAGGCCAAGACCGATTTCCATTTATCCTCCGATCACATCGCTCGCGCGGTCTTCGTCGCTTTGGATTTGGCCGAAAAGCCGGCGTTAAAGCCCGTCTCACTACCGAACTCACCGGAGGGTAGCGTCTTCGAGGTTCCGGTAATGCCGGGTTCATGGGGACGAGCGACTGCAGGGCTCGAACACCCCCACACAGGAAAGAGGCGTCCCATCACATTCGACCACCATGTAGCGAAGGGAAGAGACGACGTCGTTCTCGCGCATCTCAATCATCGGCTCGTTCAGATGTGCCTGCGGCTTCTAAGAGAAGAGTTGTGGAAGCTCGACGATCTAAAGAAGCTGAATCGGGTAGCGGTCAAGGTTATACCGGATGAAGAATTGGATAACCCCGCTGTTGTAATCTGGTCTCGGCTCGTTATCAGCGGTGCGGACCAACGTCTTCTTCACGAAGAGGTTACGCTTTCAGGAGGCGAGCTTAAGCACGCAGGTTTCGTAAGAATTCCACAAATCGGGCGATTGGAAGCCTTGCTGGAATCGGCCGAACCCACAGAGCCGACTCCAGGTGTTTTCGATATCCTTCGAACGAGGTTCGAGCGCCAAGAGAGCGCTATCCGCTCGAGTGTAGAGGCACGCTCGAAGGACCGTTTGAGTGTTGTCGAAAATACGTTGAATAGGCGCAAAGAGAGTGAAATAAACGATATTTCAAGCGTACTCGACGAGCTCGAGAAGGCTATTCAGGCTGAACTCGAACAAGCTCCCCAACAACTGGTACTCCCTGGCCTCGAGGAAGCGGAGCGTTTCCAAATTCGTCGTGATCTGGATGCATTGAACGCCCGCTTGGCTCGCATTCCCGAAGAGAGAGCGGCGGAGGCCGCGGTAATAAAGCATCGTTATTCGGAATTGACCGAGCGCACGTTCCCGGTCGCGGTCGAATTCCTCGTTCCTCGTTCGAAGTCGGGAGGGATCTAGCGTGGCCAAGCTATCCCAGCACACAGAGTGGCTCTCTTTGGTCGAAGTTTCCGGACCGTTTCTAGCTGTCGCGGTATTAGAGAGAGTTTTCCCGCAGGGGCTAGATGTAGTGGCAACGCCGAAGCGCAAACGTATGCGCATGGCTTACGAAGAGTGGCTGGACGCGATCGACGAGAACGACCGGCAGCTACAGGAGTTGCATCATGCCTGGGTAGAACTCGTGCTCGCAGAGGTCTTGGAATACGAAGGCTCACTGATACGAGTAGACGACGATGAATCGCTAGTATATATTTCACGAGAGCATAACGGCTCCTTTACGCCCGACTTCGTACTCGGTAAGGGAAACGGTCGAAAACCGCATCTTTTAGTATCGATTCAGCCCCCTGGAGCCGATTTGGAAAAAGCCGAAGCAGGTGATAACTGGCCGGCATCTATCGTAGAGCGAATGACATTATTATGCCGTACAACCGGTGTTCGATTAGGGTTGATTACGAACGGTGAACGTTGGATGCTGGTTAACGCTCCTATAGGAGCAAGTTCGAGTTACATATCATGGCATGCGCGATTATGGCTTCAAGAACCGTTAACACTCAAAGCATTTCAATCGTTACTAGGTGTGCGACGTTTTTACGGTCCGGAAGACGAAACGCTAGAGGCCCTTCTCGATGCGTCTCTAGAGCATCAGGAAGAAGTGACCGATACGCTCGGCGAGCAAGTACGTCGGGCGGTCGAGGTGCTCGTGCAAGCGTTGGACAAAGCCGACCAAGATCGCAATCGAGCGCTTTTAAACGGCGTTTCACCGACCGAACTCTATGAAGCCGGGCTTACCGTCATGATGCGCTTGGTGTTCGTTTTATGCGCCGAAGAGCGTGGACTTCTCCTTCTCGGCGATCCTGCCTATGATCAATATTACGCAATATCGACGCTCCGCGGCCGTCTAACCGAAGAGGCGGATCATCACGGTGCGGAAGTTTTAGAGCGGCGGTACGACGCATGGTCACAGTTACTGAGCGTCTTTCGTGCGATTTTCGGTGGAGTCGAGCACGAAACCTTACGTTTGCCCGCCTTAGGCGGATCGCTCTTCGACCCGGATCGGTTTCCGTTTCTCGAGGGTCGCCTGAAGGATACTCGCTGGCGTGATACAATCGCCGTGCCGTTACCTATCGATAATCGAACCGTGCTCTTGCTTTTAGAATCACTACAAATACTCGAGCAACGTGGCGGCGCACTGTTGTTGTCATACAAGGCGCTAGACGTCGAGCAGATCGGACATGTATACGAAGGCCTCTTGGAATATACCGTCGAGCGTTTATCACATGTGACGTTAGGGTTGGAGGGCTCCAACAAAGCCAAAAACCCTAATCTCGGATTAGGCGACTTGGAATCAGCACGTCTCGATAGTGAAAAGGCGCTTGTCGAGCTAATTAAGGAAGCAACACAACGCAGTGAATCGGCGATCAGAAACGCTTTGAAAAGAGAGGCAGATGATACGACATATTCGAAAGTCTTGAACGCGTGCGCCGGCGAAGCTGAGCTCGCCAAGCGTATCCGGCCGTTCGCTCATCTATTGCGAACCGATGCATGGGGCGAATTCATCGTTTACGGAGCGGGTTCCTTCGCCGTCACGCTCGGCGACGATAGAAGGGATACAGGAACCCATTACACGCCAAAAGCTCTTACCGAGACTATAGTCGAGACGACTCTGAAGCCGATCGTTCATATCGGACCCGCAGAAGGTAAACCACGCGAGCAATGGATTCTCAAATCGTCAGCCGTGTTACTCGACTTGAAAATATGCGACCCTGCTATGGGTTCGGGAGCGTTTCTTGTTCAGGCGTGCAGATGGCTGGCGGAGAAGTTAGTCGAAGCCTGGAATAACGAAGAGGCCGCCGGGAAGTATATTGCCATCGATGGAGAGGCAAAGGACGACATGGGCAGCTATGATCCTATGCCCGATCAACTCGATGATCGTTTACTTATCGCGAGGCGCATGATCGCGGAGAAGTGTCTCTACGGAGTAGACAGAAACCCACTAGCGGTTGAGCTAGCCAAGCTTTCTATTTGGCTCGTAACTTTGGCCAAGGGGCGTCCATTCGGTTTTCTCGACCATAATCTGCGTTGTGGCGACAGTTTGTTGGGTATTAATCGGCTGGATCAATTGATCAGTATGAGTATGAACCCAGCAAGTGGCGCTCACCAGCTTCGAACTTTCGAGCATAAAGTAGAATCGGCGATTGCCGACGCAATAAAGCTTCGTAAGAAATTGCGGGACACTCCGATACGAGATATTCACGACGTGGAGGCCATGACACGGTTGGACCTAGAGGCGAGGAAGAAACTCGAGGCCATCGACCTTGTCGCAGACGCTATGATCGGTGAAGTTCTAAGTCTGGGTGGGAATACGAAGAGGCTGGAAGTCGCATTGAGCGCACTATCCATTACAACCGGCGATTTTCTCAGCGGAAAGATGCAGGTGGGAGAAGAGATCGCTGAACAAGCATTGGTAGCCCTCGCTACCGATTCGCCTAAAGATAGGATTCCGAGAAAACCTTTCCATTGGCCACTGGAATTTCCGGAGATATTTGTTGGAGAAGGTGGTGGCTTTAGTGCAATTATCGGCAATCCTCCGTTTATGGGTGGGCAGAAAATTACCGGTAGCCTAGGCACGTGCTATCGAGATTACCTCGTTGCACATATCGCTTTTGGAAAGAAGGGTAGCGTGGACCTCTGTAGCTACTTCTTCCTAAGAGTTGCATCGTTGATTGGTGAAGGCGGTCGGATGGGCCTACTGGCGACAAATACGATTGCGCAGGGCAATACTCGAGAAGTAGGTCTCCAGCAATTGGTGGAACGAGGATTTACTATCACCGAGGCAGTGGCGAGTGAGAAATGGCCAGGTAAGGCGAATCTTGAGGTAGCCATCGTCTGGATACAGAAAGGCGTGTGGGAAGGCGTTCATGCCTTAGGTGAGAAAAGGGTCGCTGGAATTACGAGCTATCTTACCACGCCCGGTGAGATAACGGGCGATCCTTATCGTTTGAAAGCCAATGAAGATAAATCGTTTCAGGGCTCCATTGTGCTGGGCATGGGGTTTGTTCTAGAGCCACATGTAGCGCAAGCTTTAATTAAAACGAATATCCGAAATTTGGACGTGATTTTTCCTTATCTGAATGGAGAAGACTTGAATTCTCGACCGGACCAGTCCCCAAGCCGTTGGGTTATTAACTTCTTCGATTGGCCACTTAAGCGTATGGCTCTAGGCATCACATGGGCTCAAGCGGATTCTAAGCAAAAAAAGCAGTGGCTTCAAGATGGTATAGTGCCCGTCGACTATCCTGATCCAGTGGCTTTTGATTATCCCGACTGCCTGCAGATCGTTGAGGCGAAAGTTAAGCCTGAGCGTCAGAAGTTGGAGGATAATCCGGATGGGAGAAGGCTCAAGAAATTCTGGTGGAAGTACTGTCGTTACAGACCAGGGCTCTATGTTACTGTTGGCTGCCTTGATAGGGTGTTGGTGCGTGCTCAAGTTAGCAGGACGTGGGCTTGGGCTTTTGTGCAGAAAGGAATTGTTTATGACGCGAAGCTCATCGTATTCGCATTCGACAGTTTCGATATGTTTAGCCTTTTTCAATCATCAATCCATTTTGAGTGGGCCGTAAAATACATGACTACATTGCGACTTGATATGAGCTATACACCTACTCGTCAAGCCGAAACCTTTCCTAATCCAAGTGAAAAAGAATCCTTAGACAAGGTCGGGAAACTCTATTATGATTTTCGCCAAGGTCTTATGCGGAATCGTGAGGAAGGGCTTACTACTATCCATAATCGCTTGAATAACCCGAACGAAAAAGATTCGGAGATTCAGCTTATGAGGCAATTACAAGCCGAAATGGACAATACTGTTGTTGCCGCTTACGGTTGGGATGACCTTATCCTTGATCACGGCTTCTATGAGACTAAACAAGGTTTACGCTATACGATATCGAGAGAGGCCAGCACTAAGGTGCTTCAACGCTTGCTAGAGCTGAATCATGAGCGCTATGAAGAGGAAGTTCAACAAGGTCTTCATGACAAAAAGAAAACACATAAGCGCGGTCGAAGTAAGTTAGTCGAAGATAACAATAATCCGACTTTACTTGAAGGTGATCTGGCGTGAAGATAATCCCGTTCGAAGATCTGGAGCGAACCGATTTAATAGTCGATGCTGTCTATGAAGGGGGTGGCGCTGGTTATTCTTTAGGCGATCCTATTTCTAGACTACTGCCTGGCTGCGGAAATCTCGGTGGCTTTCGACATTCTGGCCGCGGCGATCGAAAGAAATTCGTCGTTCTATTTACGAGCGGTGAAGATAAGGACTGGCCCGATAGCCTAGATCTAAATACCGGTAAGTTTATCTACTATGGGGACAACAAGACGCCTGGGCACGAGCTTCACGAAACGCATAAAGGTGGAAACCGGCTTTTAAGGAACGTGTTCGAGTGGACTCACTCGAATCCACCGAAGCGAGAACTGGTACCTCCGTTTTTCGTTTTCCAAAAATATCAAACGTCGAATAGTGCAAGATCGGTTCAGTTCAAGGGCTTAGCCGTACCTGGATTTTCTGGGGCGACTGCAACCGATGATTTGGTAGCTGTTTGGAAAACGTCTAACGGTCAGAGATTTCAAAATTACAGAGCGGTTTTTACCATACTAGATGTGCCCGTAATCCCTCGCGTATGGCTCGACGAGCTTGTGACAAGTTCTATTGATTATCAAATCACCCCTAAAGTTTGGATGGATTGGAAGGCGAACGGTAATTATAATCCGCTGATTTCGGAGCCAACGACGGTGATCCGATCAATAGAGTCACAGTCGCCTCAAAATGCCCAACAGGAAAGAATAGTGACGGCAATATATGAATACTTCAAGGACGAACCGAAAAGGTTCGAAGCGTTTGCGGCCAAAGTCTTCCAGCTGCACGATCAGAGGGTGATCATCGACGAGATTACTAGAGGTGCCGTTGATGGAGGCAGAGACGCGATCGGCAGATATCTCCTAGGCCTAGACGACGATCCGATTTATATGGAGTTCGCGCTTGAGGCCAAGTGTTATCGTCCTCCCGCAAGTGATCGAAACGCCAACTCGATTGGCGTAAGGGAGGTCGCGAGGCTAATCTCACGATTGCGTCATCGTCAATTCGGTGTTCTCGTCACGACATCGGTCGTGGCGAGACAAGCATACGAAGAGGTTCGAGGAGACAAGCACCCCGTTGTGTTCATTTGCGGCCGAGATATTGCCGAGATTTTGATTGGCAAGGGCTTTAATACACCAGAAATGGTCGCTAGGATGCTACGAAACGAATTTCCGAATTGAAAGGTCGGTAACGGATGACTGTAGAAATTGGGAAACATACGGATACGACTTCGCAAGTACCTAACGCATGGCTCGTGAGGCTCGGGAGCGACGTTTCGATGGACATGTTCTCAGTCGAGTTTAAGGGCGATTTGTCCAGATTATTTGATGTTCGGGAAGGAGACGTGTTTTTTTTCGCCGAGGATCGATCCGGACATCAGCATGCGATTGCCTTTGCTCGAGTTTTTCGTAAACGGTTGACATTGGAGACTACTACTGTCTGCTTTGATGGCTTTGTTTCGGCCGAGCCGAGGTACACGCTAGACGAGCTAGGCATAGCCGAAAAGAGCGCGGTAGTATCGCGTCTTGATTGGCCGGTATTCGAAGATATTCTGAAGAAAGTGGCTGGGCACGATTACTTGTCGTTTCCGACTTTAGCTGGCGATACTCCTCGTGAACAGACGCATATTAGGGAACTACTTCAGTATGCCGTCACAGACGATCTATTGGGTCCCGCGGATGGGCCGGAAGAAGAAATCATCGGCATGAGTGTTCGCGACCGTTATTTGGTGGGGAAGCTCGCACCGATATCGCCTGCAGAGGATAGGCTAGAAGGCTTAGAAGGCAGACAGAGTTTGGACGAGAATATCGCAGGCGAAGATCTCGCGCCATTCTCGGGACGACATCAACCTGGTGAGGAATTCAATTCTACGGAGGGTGCCCCCGATCCTGAAGGAGATGAAGTTCAGGAAATCGGTGCATCCAAGAATCAGTCCATCGTTCCATCATCGATGGGGCTGACATTCTGCGTCGATGGAACGGTCGAAAACATCGAGGTTCGTGCTGGTTGGGGCCGATACGAGCGAATCGATAGTGAGCTGATAGACGAAAAAAGAGAAAAGCCGTTTAAATGCTGGAAGCGAATACCATCCGGTGGAACCATAACGATCTCACTTGAAAAATCGACGATAGCGCCCCTCGCTGTCGACGAGGACTGTCCCGAGGTCATCGTTCAGGGAACGGTTAGTACGCCCCTACAGAACGGTGACCGACTAGTTACATTATTCCTTGTTAATACACAGATAACGCCTTCGCAAAGTCAGGATCGAGCATGGGTATTCCAGCCAGAAGTCGTGGTTCGAGACCCGGAAAACCGAGCGATTTTCCAGAGAAGGCCTGTTTTAAATATCGACGGTTCCGATAGCGAACGAGAATCGCTAGAGATGATTTACAGACGGCAGGTCGAATTCGCGGTGGGTCATGGTGTCTCGGTACATGCAAAAATCGCAGAGAGCGATAACGAGCGTGCCGTAGAGATACGAACAGACGTACTTCCGCAACACGAGGTTCCGATCACAGAACCACCTGGATTAGCTCCCGAAGACCGTCCTGCGATGCGCCGAATGATCGACGAAGGTTATTTCGATATGGAACGGCTCGCTGAAATCGGCCAAACGGAGCTAGTATCGGCGCTGAATGTTCTAATAGATGATTATCGCGTATGGATAGACGAGCAAAAGGATCGCATCGGGAAATCCGTGACGGGTTATGACAACACCGCATACGAAGCGATGGCCCGATGCGAGCAAATTCTTGATCGATTAATAGAAGGGATTGCCGTACTTGGTTCGGACGACGACGCACTCGAAGCGTTTCGCTTCGCTAATCGCGCGATGGCGTCGCAGCGTATTCATGGCATTTATGCTTTACGCAAAAGGCGTGGCGAAAGCCTTGATATCGAGTCGGTGAACGTTCGAAAGAATAGGTCTTGGCGACCGTTTCAGTTGGCCTTCATACTCTTATCGATTCCGGCACTCGCCGACCCCACACATAGAGATCGAACCGAGTCACTCGAAGCGTTCGCAGACTTACTCTGGTTCCCGACCGGTGGTGGCAAGACGGAGGCCTACCTCGGTGTCGCTGCTTTTGCAATGGCGATCCGGCGGCTACAGGGTAACCTCGGTGGTTTAGATGCGAGTCGCGGTTTAGCCGTAATCATGCGCTATACTCTCCGTTTGTTAACACTGCAGCAATTTCAGCGAGCTACAGCGCTTATTTGTGCAATGGAAGTATTGCGACGCAGCGAACCCGATAAAAAATGGGGAATAGAGCCATTTACTATCGGATTGTGGGTCGGCCAACGAGTAACACCAAATTCGACAGAAGAAGCACACAAAGCTATTCAAGCTGTTCGAGATGGTCAACGAAAGAGGCCCGGTTCGCCTGCTCAATTGAGCACTTGTCCATGGTGTGGCTGTGAAATCGTTGAAGGTCGAGATATAGAAGTGCGCCTTAAAGACGATATCGGAAGAACCCTGATCTACTGTGGTGACAAACTCGGCGAGTGTGATTTTAGCCGGAGTAAATCGAAAGATCTGGGTTTACCGGTTTTAGTCGTCGACGATGAAATCTATCGACGTCCGCCATCTATGTTAATAGCGACTGTGGATAAGTTCGCCATGATGGCTTGGCGGGGGCAGGTCCGCACACTTTTCGGCCGAGCTACTCAGGAATGTGAAAGGCACGGTTTACTTTGGCCGGATGCCGATTGCAATGGGAAGCATATTAAAAATATTAAAAAATCGCTCCCTGCGACTTCCGTTAAACAGATAATACAGATACGCCCGCCCGATCTCATCATTCAAGACGAGTTTCACCTGATTAGCGGTCCGTTAGGGACGATGGTTGGCCTATACGAGACCGCGGTCGACGAACTTTCTATGTGGGCCATCGGTGAAAAAATCGTAAGGCCCAAAGTTATCGCGTCTACTGCTACCGTAAGAAAGGCCGACGAACAAGTGAATAGCGTCTTCCTCAGAAACGTCGCGGTATTTCCGGCGCACGGACTCGACGTCGAAGACAATTTCTTTTCTGTGCAGCGTTCTATTGCGACTAAACCCGGACGGCGCTATATGGGGATTTGTGCACCGGGTAGTTCGCGACCCGCGGTACTGATTCGCGTTTACGTGGCACTATTGACGGCGGCACAGTCGCTTTTCGATCGTTTCGGATCGGCGGCCGATCCTTATATGACGCTTATCGGATATTTCAATTCGCTTCGCGAGCTGGGCGGTATGAAGCGATTGGCCGAGGACGATGTACAAACCCGTTGCTATCGTGTACAAATGAGCAAAGTCGCACGACCCGGGCTCGCTCAACGCGGTAGTTTCCTTGTAGACGAGCTGACGTCTCGTGTTTCCAGCAAGGATATCCCGGGTAAACTCGACCAGCTAGAGGTCAGATTCAAAAAAGATTGGGAAGCAGGTGAAACGAAGGCGGTAGACGTCGTTTTGGCGACGAACATGCTTTCGGTCGGTGTCGACGTCGATCGTCTCGGCTTGATGGTCATGAACGGACAGCCGAAAAACACGGCGGAATACATTCAGGCGACGAGCCGTATAGGTCGCTCTTATCCCGGTTTGGTCTGCACCGTGCTCACATGGTCTCGTCCGAGGGATCTTTCGCATTACGAAACGTTCGAGCACTACCACGCTACCTTCTATAAGCACGTCGAAGCTCAGTCCGTAACACCGTTCGCGCCCCGCGCTTTGGATCGCGGCCTCACGGGAACGATGGTAAGTCTGATACGTCTGATTGGAGATGAATTCAACCCGAATCTCGGGGCGCAAGAACTCGATAGCACATCAAAACCGGAAATCGGCGAAATCAAACGTGTCATTTCCGACCGAGCTTGGAAAGTAACTAATAAAAAGCCGATAAAAGAAATCGCTGAAGCTATGTTAGCCGATAGAGTGGATCGCTGGGCGAAGGAAGCGAATAAAGCAGGAAGAAAGTTAGGTTATGCGGCGAAACGAGGTCAAGGTGATATCGCGCCTCTGTTAAAAAAGCCAGGTCCTGTAGCCTGGGACGAGTTTACCGTACCCATGTCGCTTCGAGAGGTGGAACCGGACGTCAAGCTCATAATGGATGTAGCGATATTGCCGGATCCACCGAGTTGGCGGCCGAGAAAGACGGAAAATAAAGACGGGGGTGAGGTATGAGCACACATGCGGTAGGGCAAGTCAGGCCGAGTCAATTATTGTGGACGTATGGTCCCGGAGCACTCGTCGATTTACCGAATCTTTCTGTCGTCACTATGGGGTTGGATCGATGGGATACCGACAACTGTCACCCGGTCGAAGAGGCACGACTTCTTGCAGCCGTTCGTCGCGCTCTTGGGGCGCAAGTGCAGCACCTTCTCGTTCCACCGTTCACCCTTGAAGAGGCCGATCCGTTATCGGCGGAAGCGAAAATCGGTGTACCGGTAAGACCTTTTCCTCGTTGGTTTAGGTGCGTGAGGTGCGGTCTTCTCGCAGAATACGATTCCGGGCTTTTCAAGCTCAAACCAAATCCGTATTATCCGGAGCGAACGCATTTCGTTCATGAGAATTGCGAGAAAGGATCGAAATCCGACGCTGTGCCGGCGCGTTTTCTCTTGGCTTGTCGAAACGGCCACTTAGACGATTTTCCTTGGCACTGGTTCGTTCACGGTGGTTCTAACTCATGTAAAGGAACACTTCGCTTCTTCGAGAGCGGCGCCTCCTTGCAAACCGAAAACCTTTGGGTGAAATGCGACGAATGTGGTTCGGCTAAGTCCCTCGTACACGCTTTCGGAATGAAAGCGCAGGAAAGTCTTCCAGCGTGTCGTGGCAGACACCCACACTTGGAAGTATACGACGCCGATTGCAATGAGCAGCCGCGAGCCGTTTTGCTTGGCGCGACCAACAGTTGGTTCCCGGTCTCGCTCTCCGTATTGGCGATCCCCCTAGAAAAGAACCTATTATCACAGCTCATTCTTGATGGTTGGCATTTCTTCTCGGATGCCGAATCGGTCGACGAGGTCAAAATAATCATGAAGACATTAGGCAAGAGTAAAGGCGGAGGTCTGCCGGGCATCGGGAAGTACGATGCGGACGAAGTGTGGCGAGCGATACAAAGCAAGCGAGAAGGAGCGAGTTCCGATTCCAGCATAACGGAGGGGGATATCAAAGAGCCCGAGTGGGCGGTCCTTACTTCAGAGGATCCACCGTCCGATTGGCCGCATTTTTTAAGCCGAAAAGTCGATGTTCCAGCGAGTTATGATAACGTCTTCGAAAGCGTTCTGTTGTTGGAGCGTCTAAGAGAGGTTAACGCTTTGATAGGCTTTACTCGTGTCGAAGCGCCCGAAGAATCTCTAGACGCGGACGAACGTCCACCGATAGCGAGACTTTGCAGGGAAAGCCCAGATTGGGTACTTGCTGGTGAAGTGCACGGCGAAGGTATCTTCATTCGCTTTCGAGAAGCGGCTGTCAGCGAGTGGGAGAAACGCTCGTTCGTTCAAGGTCGAAATGAGAGACTCGCGAACGGTCATCGCGGTTGGAGGCACGCGCGGAAGTTGGCACCAGAAAAAGGCTATCCTGGAATACGCTATGCGATGATGCATACATTCGCACATTTACTTATTCGTGAACTAGCGCTGGAGTGCGGCTATAATGCCGCCAGTATCCGCGAGCGTGTCTATGCGAGCGAAGTCGCTGGTTTACCGATGGCCGGGATATTGCTATATACAGCGGCCGCAGATTCAGACGGTACGCTCGGAGGTCTTGTCGAACTCGGAAAGCCGGATAATCTCGGTCGGCTCATCAAACAAGCGCTCGACCGCGCATATGTCTGTTCGTCGGACCCATTGTGCTCAGAGCACGACCCAAGTAAAGACCGCTCGCTTCACTCGGCGGCATGCCACGCTTGTGTTTTCGTGGCGGAGACGTCTTGTGAACGTGGAAATCGTTATCTCGACAGGGCGCTATTAGTCGAGACTTTCGAGTGCCAGGACGCCGCTTTCTTCCCGAAGGAGGCGTAAATGAACGGTATTTGGAAAGCGATCGCGGAATTGAGCACCGAGCTTCACCCGGAGCGTATCGAAGCACTCGCAGCTAGAATAGCGAAACTAGGTTCCGCGAACGATTTCGAGAAAGCTAAGTCGAGCATCGGCTCGATAGCCGATACCGACGTGCTCGATCGTTTAGGTGAAGTGTGGAGGGCCACCTCCGATATTTCACCCTCGGAGCTCGCGGTATCTCTTCGTGCAGCTTCGGCAACGGCCAACTTGATTGGGAGTCGGGAAACGATCGAGATGGTATGGACAGGTCCCACGACCGGATTGGTACCGTCGAGACACACGGAGCAGGTTCTACTCGAAGTAATCGGGGCGGCGAGGCGAAGCCTTTATCTCGTAAGTTTCGTGGCTTATAATATCGGTGCGGTAGTCGAGGCTATACGGAGCGCGATCGACATGGGCGTCAAGGTCGACATTTTATTGGAAGCTTCGACGAGCCACGGTGGCACGCTAGATATCGATTCCGTGCGAATGTTCTCTCAGCAGATTCCTTCCGCGAATATCTATACATGGAGCCAAGCAGCCAAAGCCGCTAGCGAATGGACCGGTGTCGTGCATGCCAAATGCGCCGTAGCCGACGGAGAGTTGGCCTTTATCACAAGCGCGAACTTGACGATGGCCGCCATGGAGCGGAACATGGAACTCGGGGTAGTCGTGCACGGCGGTCATCTACCCGATCAGCTAGCGCGCCACCTGGAGGCACTCATCACGACAGGAATAATCGAGCGAGTTTGAATGGATACGGTAGATAAAGCGACGAGATCGAAAATAATGTCGAAAGTCGGCCAACGCGATACAGGCCCTGAAATGCGGCTTAGACACGCACTGCACAAGGCGGGTTATAGATACCGTCTCAACGATCGGCGGTTGCCGGGATCACCCGATTTGGTTTTCCCGAAATTTCATGCGGCTGTCTTCGTGCATGGGTGTTTTTGGCATGCCCATAGCTGCAAGACGGTGCCTTCTACGAGACGCGAGTTTTGGCTCGAGAAGTTTGCAGCGAACAAGGAACGCGATAAACGGAAAATCGATCAATTACTCGCTAGCGGATGGCGCGTGCTGGTCGTTTGGGAATGCGCCGTCAAGAAAAAGCGAGCGCAAGGATTGGATGAACTGGTTAGTCTGGTCACCGAGTGGTTGCATTCGGCACAAAGATACGGCGAGATAGATGCCGAACGAGCGAAGACCTACCTCGTTAGCTAAGAAAGCGTTATGCTATAGGCAATACCGTCCCCATAGATCCGGCAAAGTAAATTGCACGAAGTTAAAACCGTATTAAGGTAGTGAGATGGGCGATTATAACGAGCGCGAATACAAAATAAGTATCAACCCAAGAATTTTAGAGTTATTGGGCCCGAGTTTGTATACCAATATATATTATGTCTTGGCCGAATTGATCGCCAATGCTTACGACGCAAATGCTCATAATGTATACGTTATACAAACAGGCGATAAAATAATCGTCGAAGACGATGGAAGAGGAATGTCGTATAAGGACGGTGATATAGACATTTATCTCGATGTCGCCGTGGAGACTCGAACGACGAGCGATGACGTTTTTGTCGAAGGCACAGAACGCAAGAGAATGGGACGTAAAGGAATCGGAAAATTAGCCGCGCTTTCTATTTCCGACCGCGTATTGGTCATGACCCGGAAAGACGGTGAAGAGTCGGGTTTCGTTTTATCTAGACACGTTGGGGACGACAACAGGCTCGAAGCGTTAGCCGATGAGGATATACTCTTCGAGATAGTCGAAGGCAACGGTACTTCTATAGTAATGGCCAACCCTCAATACGAGCTGCATAAAACAACGACTGCCATAAAGAACAATTTGCTAAAAATCTTTCCTCTGGTAGGTCCCGATTTCAGGGTTCATGTTATAACCGATCATGGCAAATTCTCTGTCGATAGTTTCGATAAAGAGATCATCAAGGGGTTGGGCGCACTATTAATTTTAGGAGAGGAATTTCTGCATTTAGTCGATAATTTCGATCGTGATTTTGATGGTGAAAGCAAAGCCGAAGAACTGCTGGACGTGAGGGATTCAGAGAGTCGTCCTCTCCGACTTAAAACCAAAAGCGGAGAGGAAGGAGATTATGACTTAGTAATAAAAGGCTGGATAGGTGCCTATAGAACTACGCGAGACAGAAAAAAAGACGCCAACGACTTTCCCGATAATTTCATCTCCCTGCTCTCCAACGGCAAACTCGGTGAGTACAACATTTTACCGACGGTCGGACAGAATAAGCTACAAGAGGTTTACGTAGTCGGACAGCTACACGTCGATCTGTTCGAAGAAACGGAATTGCCCGATATGGCTCTAAGTAATCGTCAGGGATACAAAACGGATGATCCTAGATACAAGGAAGTAATCAGTTTTGTGAGAAGCGGTTTACTGCCCACTATTGTAGATATGAGAAACACGTGGGGCGAGCTTAACAAATACGAAAAGAACAAGGTAAAAGAAGAGCAAAAGAAAAAAGACGAGGATGAACTGCTAAAAAAAGTAGAAGAATACAAAGATACGACGTCTAGACGCGCCACCCAAAAAATTGAGAGCGAATTAGGCGATAGGACACCGAAGGGTATCAAAACGATAATCGAAAATGAAATGAATGAGTTCATGCCGATGCTCGGATTAAAAAAGAAGGTCGACGATCAAAAAAAGCGAATTCTGATTAGCCAAACCAAAAAGGATAAGACGTTGGCCGATATAGTCTACAAAATGTTATCGTTCAACAACGTACCCGATGAAGACATTATCTACACGAATTGCGACAATGAAGAGTGTAGAGTCCCGAATATGATGAATATTTTCGAGTATTTGCGCAAGTTTTTCGTCGATAGCGTTTCCGATAAGAAAATGTTCGTTATATACGTCACGAGCGATGATATGGCGAAAGCGTGGGGCGCCGTAACGGAAGTCGGTGCCGGGTGGATAACCCAAAGCGACCATGATATTTTCAATATCCACAGTCATGTGCCACAAGCGCCGCTCAACGTGGCTGCAGAATGGCAGACCAGTCAAAAAGACGGTGACGACATCATTATGAACTCGGTGGAGTTCGATAAATTTGTTGTAAAGATCATGGATATTTGCATGAATCTGGGATATAAAACTAAGGCTAAAGACGCCAATAAGGATGAGCTAAACAGATACGTCACCGTTGCTTAATCCTCATTCACTTAGTCATTGTTGAAGCAAAATGAACCTCAACTCCAAGCATTCATCGCAAAGGCACCAACCCCATTTGTTAGCTCTTACACTGGCAAACCGATCTTCGACAGTAAATAGGCATTTTTACCCCACCCAAAACCTAAATAAAATGGTAATCCCCCGGCTCTGCCGGGGGACTCACGGAGTTTGACAATTACGGGAATATACGCAAGCCTCCAATCTGTGAACCGCTTAAAGTTTACAGAAAAGGAGGCTTGCGTTGAACGACAACGAAAGTTTATGCCATAGCGTATGGGAGTGCAAGTATCACGTGGTGTGGATACCCAAATATCGACGCAAAGTGTTATACGGCGGGATTCGCAAATACTTAGGCGATGTGTTTCATAATCTATGCCAAACAGCGTGAGAGTACCGTGTTGGAAGGACACATGATGGTAGATCATGTGCACATGCTAATTTCTATCCCACCGAAGTACTCGGTGTCCCAAGTGACAAGGTTTTATTAAAGGCAAGAGTGCGATTCATACGCCCTTGACTTTTGATGGGCGAACTCGCAATTTCACCGGCCAGAAGCTTTTGGGCACGCCGGCTTTTTGTATCAACAGTTGGCCGGGATGAAGAAGTGATCCGCAAGTATATTAAGAAGCAGGAAGCAGAAGAGCAAAGGTTGGATCAGCTTAAGCTGCTATAGTCGCCTTTAGGCGGCCCCAGCTTTTAAGACCGCTTTGAGCGGTTCACAATTCAAGCCCCCGGCTTTGCCGGGGGTATATGACTCACCAGCTCAGCAGCCCGACATGTGCCCGAAACGCTGAAAAAGCGTAGGCACACGTTTACCATTTTATGTATATCTTTTTGAAAAAGAGCTGATTGAACATCCTTCGTGTCTGAGGGGAAGCTTCCATGTATGCCTTGTAGCAATTAGGAGCCATTTTTATCGTAAGTTCGATAACTTCTTCGACCTCTTCATTCTTGGCTGTTAGCGCATCTAGTCTGGCTTCGACCGTTGATACTCTGAGCTGATTCGACTCTGCTCTTCTTTTAAAATCTCTACCGGAATTGCTTCAGCCATATAAGCTTCCAAGTGATCTGGCTTGGATGGAATAGCCTTCTCGTTCATTGGTTTCGGCTTGTTCTTTTGTTGAAAACTCTAAGGTAGATGAGGCAGTCCATATTAGTCCTCTTTATGTGAAAGTGAAACTATCCCAGCCGGTAAAACGGATTCAATTTCTTTAGCATATTCGCTTGCAAAGTCGATAACCGTAAGCGCTTCTTTTTCTGAAATGAGTCCCTTTTGCCTGTAAACGGTGGCATTTCTTTTCTTGCGCATTTTCTGAAGCCTTCTTATCATCGGCTGTCTTTCCTTAGGCACAGTATGTTCAAGGAAGATGAAGGTGTTTACATGCTTATTTTCGCCACGGGGCCGATACCCAAGCTGGTTCATCCAGGCAAGGGTAAGTTGCAAAATTGCATTGTATGCAATAGCAAACGCCCAATCAAGGTCAGAATTGATAAGGTTCTTGGCCGTATTGATATCTCGCCTTGCGACCTTTAATAGATCGGCAATCTCTTCATCTGAGACTGTTACCGGCTCTATAATTCTAGCTTTGAGCAATTCGTCGTAGCTCATCCTCACCGCCTATGAGAAATATCTTATTATTCTTTAAAACATCCATAACAAAGGAATTATTTTTGGCGACACGCTCTTTCCACTCTTTGGGGTCAAAAACGGTGTAATTGACCTCTCGAATAAGTTCATGTTCGGCAGCGGTAACAACATCTGATAAGGCATCCATATCGGGATCACCGATTACCATAAGGTCGATATCCGATTTGGCATCTTCAAGGTTTTTAGCTACTGAGCCGTAGATAAAAGCAACATCGATATGACCTATTTTATCGAGGGCTTCTTTTAAGCGGTCAGCTAAACCAACCGTCTTAAAAATAATGCCTTTTAATTCAGGGTAAAGAGGGAAGCTTTTATCAACCCAATAAAACTTAATATTGCCCTCGCGCTCACTCTTCAGAAGGCCGATTAATTCAAACTTCTTTAGCTCCGTTTGGAGCGCCGAAGGCGGAACACCAAGCCGCTCGATGAGGTTCTTAAAGTAGAACCTCGCGTCGGGGTGGGTGAGAAAAAGCGTTAACAGTTTTACTCTTGTTTTTGATGTGATTAATGTTGATAGCATAGTTATTTCCTATTACCTAGTTTTAGTATATATCGGTATCAATTTATGGTAACACGATAACTATTTAAGTCAATAGTTTTGTAATTCTGCCAATTTACCCCTTGTACGCTTGAAGCAGTTTAAGTCGGAATTTGGTAAACCTCTCGGTTATGCTGTATTCCTCAACCAAGTTTAGGATTGCTGTTTGCATGATTTTATCAAGAAGTTAAATAGCTGATTGATTAAGTACTATTTAAATTCATTAGCTGTACTATAATCGTAGTTATTTTATAGTAATCGCAGCTCAGCGACACATTTTGCCAGCTTCTTTAGCGAATCGGAGTTTGAATAATGTCCACCACAGACGACCCATTAATGGTTTAAGAAAATGCATTTCGTAAACCTTTGTTGCTGATTAAACGCCATGCGCTCACAACATCCCCCGGTTCTGGTGCGAACGCGTTTGCGGCCGATTAGGCATCATAATTACCCTCTTCTTCCAGTAACCGGTCGACCAGGTGGTCGACGATTCTTCGGTCGCGTCTGCCCAGTTCCTTTATCCGTGAGGCCAGCGTGGTTATCTCCGAGTCTTCTTTGGAGGCCGCCAATAGCCCGGCCTCTTTGAGCAATTGTTCCGAAGTCGTGCCGAGCGCGCCCGCTATTTTATCGAGCGTCGTTAGCTTTGGCGTTCGGTCTTTTATCTCTATATCGGCGATGGTGCCGCTCGAGACTCCGGCTTTCGCCGCCAGGTCTTCCTGCGATACGCCTCGCCTGGTTCTAGTTCTTTTGATAACATTTCCGACACCCATATAGTCATTATAGTGGTTAGTTCCTCAAATTTTTAATAAATTCCAAAGATAACCTTGCTTTATTGAGGGTATTAATATATATTAAATATGGCGAGGATAGGCCGATGAGATTAATAGTAAAAACTAAAATCTTAATAGGGATACGAATCCGCAAAGGATTAAACCAAACGGAATTGGCGGCAAGAGCGGGCATTACCGGCGGTTTCATGTCGCAAATCGAGAGAGGAATTTATAGGCCAAGCCCGCGCACGGCGTACCGCATCGCGGAGGCTTTGGAGGTCGGCTTCGACGAGATTTTTTCGCTTGCCGACCCTCAAAATAATAAGGACAGCCGATAATTAATCGGCCGCCACAGAGAGATTTATTAAAACGACTCTACACATCGAGGAGTGGTCATCGGGTGGGGTTCATACGCAGCGGTATGGTAAACGTCGCTATCGCGGCGGTCAATCGATTTATGCGCGGGACGGCATCGGTCTCCACCATGGGTGAGCGGATGTTCTTGAAGCGAAAGATGCGCGAGGCGCGGGTTCGTAACGATGTGATAGTCGGTATCTTAAACCAACGTCAAATCGAACTCATCAAGGAACTGACGATGGCGGCGAGAAAGAACGAGCGCGACCAGGCGAAGATAGACGCCATATTGGCCGAGTTTCTCGATATCGCGGAAAAAATAGATGAACTGGCGGCGCCTTGACGGCAACCGGCATCGAGACATCGCGGCGGCGTTCGGCCTGGAACATGTCTATTCAATACCAACCTTTAACACTTGAAGCTTGTGTGCCAAAGCGCCTATAATGTTTTCGACAGGTAAACATAAGTTCAAAGACCGGCGGTGTTTTTAGTGATGGATATTTAAGGAGGGTTCAGTGGGTAAAGAGGATTATCTTCGCGTGCCGATAACGATGCCCGAGGAAATGTTTACGTTTCTTGAAGCCGTGAGTCTCAAATCGAAGGTCACCGGCGGCAGAAAGCTGGCGAACACGACAATCGTTAGAGCCTGTGTCATGGCCATGATGAATCTCGATGTCGACGTCAACGGCGTCAAAGACGAAGAGGAGCTAAAGGAACGCATACTACAAGCGCAACAATTATATGGTAAATCGAAGAAAAAATAGTATAATTTTTTGACGGATACTACAAATACGGCACTTGACACGATTGTAACCTGGTACTAGCTGAGTGTGCTCGATAAGCACACAATGGAGGGGTCTATGAACAGTTGCTGGGATATCAAAGGGTGCCCCGCGAGCCATTACATGGATTGCGCGGCATACAAGCAGCGGACGAGTTGCTGGAAGATAAAACAAGGTTGTTGTTGCAGTACGTACGAAATATGTGAAAAGTGCGTGATCTACAAAAATCATGTGCGCAAAGGGCAAGATCTAGAAGCGGAATAGTTCGAAGAACTGAACTTGGATAGTCGCAGACGGGAGTCGGGCCTTGTTTGCTATTGAGATAATAACGGACCTCGAGGATTTCAAGGCCCTCAAGGAAGAGTGGAACGCGCTCGCCGCCGAGGCGGGCATGTCGGTCTTTCAGACCTGGCAATGGTCTTGGCATTGGTGGCGGGAGAACGGTAAGGGGAAAAAGCTTCTCATCATAGCCGCGCGTGACGCTTCCGGGCTCGCGGCGCTGGCACCACTTTATATTACCTCCACATTTTTCGCTTTACCGTTAAAAATAGTCTCATTTATCGGCACCGAGGGTACCGATTACTTAGACGTTATCGCGGCGACGGCGCGCGATGACGCGGTTTCGGCTATCTTTAAAGAACTCCTTTCGCTCTCTATGTGGGACGCCGTCGACCTCCACCAGATTCCCCAATCGAGTCAGACCTGTGAGATAGTCCGGCTCGCGGTTGCGGATAATCTCAACGGCGAGGTATTGGCTCAGGACAAAAGCTATACTCGCGCGCTCGATTCTACCTGGGAAGTCTTTCTTGCCGGCTTAAGCAAGAAATTCCGCACGAATGTCCGGTATTATCGCCGGCGTCTGGAGCGGGATTACAGCCCGGTGATTCGACAGAGCGATTGTGAGAGTGTCACAGAGGACATGCGCCTCTTCTTCAAGCTTCACCGGAAGCGCTTTCTAAGCAAGAAGAAGCCCGGTGCTTATCTCAACCCTAAATTCAGGAGATTCCACTCCGAACTCGCGAGGGACCTTTGCGAGACGGGTTGGCTAAGGCTTTATATTCTCGAAGTGGACGGCAAGCCTGTCGCCGCGATGTACGGCTTTGCGTTTGGCGGCTCATTCTATTACTACCTCGGCGGTTTTGAGCCGGACTGGGGGAGCCTGAACGTCTCTACGATCCTAATCGCGCAATCGATAGAGGACGCAATCGGGGAGGGTTTGGCGCGCTACGATTTTCTAAGGGGTGACGAGCCTTACAAGCAGAAGTGGGGTGCCGTCGCCTCCGGCAATCGCCGGGTCATCATAGGTCGAGCCGGCACAAAGTCGGGCGTTGTCAAGAAGATGCTCGCCATGGAGAACGATGTCACTAAAAAGGCTAAAGAAATCATGGAAAAAGCATAGGAGCGCTCCCGCTACCGCCGTTTCTTGACATCGATCGCGACCACCATGTCTCTGCCGCCTTGTTTTGCCTCATAGAGCGCCTCATCGGCCAGGCTGACCAATTCGTGCGCCGTTACGGCGTCCTTTGGGTATGAGGCGAGCCCGATACTTATAGTCACGGGCGACCGCGATGGCGCCCCTTTCTCGACTTGATGCTTGGCCTCTAGTTTAATCGCCCTTCGCAAGCGCTCAGCGGCTTTTTGCGCCTGCCGTTTGTTCGATTCCGGCATGATGACGGCAAACTCGTCTCCACCATAGCGAACCGGTTGGTCGACGTCGCGAATGGTCCGCGCCATCACGAGTGAGACCTCACCGAGAAGGGCGTCGCCCGCCCCGCGCCCAAAGGTGTTATTATAGTCGTTTAAGCCGTCGATGTCTACGAGGAGTATCGAAAACGACCTGCGGTAGCGCTTTGAGCGCTTTAACTCTTCGTGCAATATCTCTTTGAAGGATTCGTAATTAAAGAAACCCGTCAAGCGGTCGCGGCGCGCTAGTTGCTTCAGCTCGCTCTCGAAGCTGTTGATATAGTGCCCGGTGATGATCGAGACGAGTTTGTCGAAAGGACGATTTATCCGCCTCTCAAGTTCATAGAATTCGGTGACGGCGAAGTTCTCATCGCAAAATCGCCATATAATCTCTCGGAGCAAATCGAGTTCTCTAAGCAATTCGGACGGCTTGTAGTCTTGTTGTTGTCGATTTGCGCCGAACTCCGCGGCGGCCTCGAAAATGACCCCTCCGGCCTCGAAATCCTCGATCCTCTCGGGTGATTCGATTACCTTGGAAATTCCGCGCAGCAAGCTCGGGATATTGTCGACAAGGATCGTCTCGGTGATTCGCTCCCTGAAAGTATTGTCATCGGCCGATTCCATGCGCTCCATCCAGCTCTCCACTATCACCCAGATGTGGTCTCTGAACTCCGCCGCGACCTCTCTTAGCGGCAAGAGTTGGTCGGCGTTCCACTTAAGGCTCTGCAAGCGACTCCCCTCTCCATCAATAGGCGCACTGCTCGTTTCTCTGATACCCATTTTTGCCTCGGGGGAAACGCCTGCCGGCATGGTAGGGCTTAATCGTTCGGCTCTCACCGAAGGCCGCTCTATTCTCGAACCCGAAGCTATTTATCATGTGGAATAGATTCAACTCTCAGCCCGATACGTGTAAAATAGTAGAGTGTTCGGTTTCGGTTGGCCCAGGCTCTACATCATTTTAAGATCGGCGCGGATAAAGACGCGCCAGTAGCAGTAATAGATAAGTTATCGGGGGCATATGCGCGGGCAGGTCATCAAGGGGCGTTACAGGATTGACAAACCCATAGGGCGCGGCGGCATGGCTACGGTCTACCGGGCGTTCGACACGGTGCTCAACCGTCCGGTGGCGGTAAAAATATTGCATCTCCGTTTTACGAACAACGGCCATTTTGTCGAGCGCTTCAAGAGGGAAGCCCATTCCGCTGCCGGCCTCATCCACCGGAATATCGCCACCATATACGATACCGGCTATACCGACGGCATCTACTATATCGTCATGGAATACGTACACGGAAAGACGCTCAAGGAACTGATCGATGAGCGCGCGCCGTTTTCCGCAAATACCATCGCCGATATCGCGCGCCAGGTAGTCGACGCACTCGCCCACGCGCATAGCAACGGTATTATTCACCGCGATATCAAGCCGCAAAACATATTGATAACCGCGGACAAAATCGTCAAGGTCAGCGATTTCGGAATCGCCCGGGCGCTCGCGATGCCCGGCCTCACACAGAACGGACGGGTGTTGGGAACCGCTCGCTATATCTCTCCCGAACAGGCGCGGGGCAAGCCGGCCGACCATCGTTCCGACCTCTACTCACTCGGTGTTATCCTCTACGAGATGGCCACGGGCGAACCGCCGTTCGCGGGGGACTCTTCCGTGGAGGTAGCCGGAAAACATGTCGCGGAGTTCCCCAAGCACGTGCGCGAGGTCAACCCGGAAATACCGATTGTGCTCGAGGTGATAATCGACAAACTCATGCGAAAAGAGCCAAGCGATAGGTATAAGTCGGCCGAGGCTCTCCTTGCGGATCTCGAATACTGGGACTCCAAGGAGACGCGCGACTTGATGCGCGCGGCGATTCCCAAACGTCTCGATCGTGCGAGGGCCCGGCGCGCCAAGAGAACGAGGCTTACCGGTTTCGCAAAGACGCTCATCGTCTTCGGTGCCTTTTCCTTTGCGGTCGTCGGCTATTATAGCGTAAGCGTTCAGGACCGGGCGGTGGTCGAGAAGGAGCCGACCGTGACGGTCGCGGCCGTCGAAGAGACCCGCGTCGAGACCGAGCGAATAGAAACACTCGTACCGGTGGAGGTCGTCGATTACGACCCCGGCGGCGACGGCGACGAGAACCCTTCGCTGGTAGCGCGAATCATCGACGGAGACGATTCGACCGGCTGGTCTACGGAGAGCTATCACACCGCCGATTTCGGCAAATTAAAAGACGGGATCGGGGTATATATAGACTTCGGCAAACGCGTCGAGATGAGAGAGATGACGATTGTTTCTTCGGGCGGCTGGAGCGGAGCCGTAAAGGCTTCCGACGACGTTCTCGACTGGACGACCGTCAAGGAAATCGAAGGCGCTCAGCGAGAGATCTCGGTCACAATGGATGAAACCTACCATCGGTATTACCTGATCTGGATAACGGATTTGCCGCCGGCCGGCCCGGGTAAATATCGCGGCAGTATCTTCGAGGTAAGGGCGCGGGGCAAAGTATACTAACAAGATGGAAGAACGCGTCTTTCGCGGGGTCTGCCCCGGCAAAGATTTTTATTTAGCAAAAGCCTTCTTCTTGCTATAATTATGACCAAGATTTGCCAAAAACGGAGGCGTTGGGCGAAAAGCCGCGCACGGGGAAGCATTCCGCCAAGGCGCAGCCCAATCGTGATGCTTATGGAGCAGACACTCATTTTAAACGCGAGTACCGAGCCCCTGACATTCGTACCGGTTAAGCGAGCGCTTATTCTTTTGCTCAAAGAAAAGGCGGAGATAGTCGAGACCCATGTAAGCAAGCGCATAAGAACCGAGAAGAAAGAGTTTCCCTACCCGCTGGTCATTCGGCTCGTACATTATGTGGAGATACCGCGCCGCTTCAGGGCGCTGGTAAGCAATGCGGTGCTCTTCGCGCGCGACCATCACACCTGCCAGTATTGCGGCAGGCATAAACACGATTTGAAAAAGAAAGAGCGGCTCACGCGCGAGCACGTCAAACCGATATCACGCGGTGGTGTCGATACCTGGGAGAACGTCACGACGGCCTGCTCGACATGTAACCACAAAAAGAGCGACAAGCTGCCGTACGAGGCGAGGATGTACCCGAAGACGACGCCGTTCGAGCCTCGCTATATCGCATTGGTCTTGTTGAGCGAATCGATAGATGAAAAACAGCGCCCCTATATCGAACCTTTTGTAAAGACGGTGTTTCGGACCTGCCGATAGCGGTCGGGATAGCAAAAATGGGAAGGTTGGAGAGGATAAGATATGGAACTCGAGCCGATTGGTGGAAGGATACGGGCACGCCTGGACGTCGTCAACAAAGGGCGTGAAATCGCGCTGCCCAAAGCGAGGCAGGTAATACGATTTTCGAGCGTGGCTATTAGAGCGATACATCGGGAAAGATTCGACGAGGCGCGAACCGGGCTCGACCAAGCTAAGGTTGCCCTGGTCGAAGCACAAAGGGCGCTCAAAGACTGCCCCGAAATTTACTACGCGGGCTTTTTGCAGGACGCGGAGAAAGAGTATAGTGAGGGTCGCGTGACGTTGGCGCTCGTCACCGGTGAGGAGCTTCCGACACCGGAAGCGCTCGAAATCGGCTTTCCGCCGTTTTTGTCGGGTCTGGGTGAGGCGATGGGAGAACTCCGCCGGCATATTCTCGATATCATTCGCAAAGGCAAACTCACCGAAGGCGAACGATTCTTGACTATGATGGACGATGTCTATTACTTCTTGATATCGTTCGACTACCCGGATGCTCTCACGCCCGGCCTGCGCCGAATCACCGACCTGGCCCGCTCGGTCATGGAGAAGACCAGGGGTGACCTTACGACTTCGATGCGCCAATATGAGCTGCACGACGCTTTGGCGCGAGTCGAAAATTCCTTCACGGCACGGACCGATTAGGGGGATATTAACTTCCATTCGTACAATAAAATTTTACCGCAACGGCCTTTTATCCTAACGCTCACTTTGCTATAATTTTTCTTGCTGTCCCAAGAAGTTCGTTAGGCAACCTTACCGGAAAAGTGGTTTCTGTGGTTGGTAAGAGTCCCGAAAGGCTTCTTGGGACCATTTTTTGGTTCATCAATCTCCGGCGAACAACTCTCGGTCACATTACGCTTGCTCGTCTTGGTATCCATAAGTTTACCAACACCTAAAATCGGGTAGCAAAGACTAAAATGGGAAGGAGGGGCCGGCGTGGCGGAGTTATTCGATTTTATCAGAAAAAGTCTGTTGTTGAGTGTGGGAGCGATTGCGTTTACAGCGGAAAAAGCCCAGGAGTTAGTCGATGAACTCGTCGAAAAAGGCGAAATCACGCGCGAACAGGGGCTCTCGATGATGAAAGACGTCGTCGAAAAGGGGAATCACGCGCGCAAAGAGCTGCGCCAAAACATCGAATCCGAGGTCAGAAAGGTTCTCGATCAAGCCGACATCCCTTCAAGGACCGATGTCAGAAACATCGAGGCCAAGCTCGACCGGCTCTTGCTGATGCAGAGGCGGCAGGCTTCACCGGACGAAGGGGCGGGAGAAGAGCCCGCCGAGGCGGTATAGGCAAACCCAAGCAAAACGGCGCGCGAGCGCCGTTTTGTCGATGCTCGATCCTATTGCTACACGAATTCTGTCGCAAACCGCATCGCTTGCGGTTTCCCATAGGCCTATTCGATAGTGCGCGATGCGGTTTGAAGGCGCGTTGTTTCATCCGACTATTGCCCGAATTACCGCCGCGCGGCATTAATTCGCCTTCAAGGGATAGATGGCCTTTACCGAGAATGATAGAGAGACGCGATTTCTTGAGTTCTTAAAAAAACTACCCTGAGCACTGGATTTGTCGTCGAGACAGCTTCATGGGCTCTGATGTTTTTTGAGTGTAGAATAAGCGCTCGCACAATAAGCGCCTATTACATATAATACCAATAGGGGCTCGGTCGGAGAACCTCTTTTCCGCCATATCGCGCGAGAAGAGAGCGCAGGCGAATACCGCCTGGTTGAGGTTGTGTCCGGGTCTGGTTTCGCGGGACAATGGAGGATAAATGGAGGATAAAACCAAGGGAGGCAGAACTCTCGTCGAGTCGATTCTCGACTTGTTTGAAGTTAGTTCGACCTATCTCAGGCAGCAGGTCAAACAAGTAGTCGATGAGAGCGTAGCCGGACCCATCGGGATAGCGGCCAAAAAAGCCGCTTTTATCATACTGGCCTTTACGCTCTTCTCTATCGCCGCGATCTTTATCTCCGTCGGGCTCTTTCTACTCCTTGCGACGCTCGTCGGCTATATCCTCGCATATTTGATCATCGGCGTAGTCCTCGTCATCTTCGGAGCGATTCTCGCGTGGCGGGCTATGGACAAAAAAACGCCAAAACTGCCGAAACGCAAGTAGGATTTCGGACATCCCATGGAGAAATAGAGTCGTTGGGAGGGGAGAGGCGAAGAGTCGCGTGTTGTCTTAACTAATCAATAAACTGCCAAGCGCGGTGATTCAGCCGGTTCCTGACAGATACGGCGCCAAATAAGATTCTTGTCGATACCGCTTCACGTTTTAGGCAGTGCCGTTAGCGGAACACGACTTGTTCTTAGCGCAAACGGGTAGAACAAAAGCGGATTATTTAAAATAGGAGGAGTAATAGTGTTCAAGACAAACAATGATTTAATGCTTCAAGCCAGGAAGGCCGGCTATGCCGTTGGTGCCTTTAACACCAACGATCTAGAGATCACGCAAGCGATCTTTAAAGCCGCCAAAGAAGAGAAATCCCCAATCATCCTGGCCGTCTCACCTTCGGCGATGAAGTACGCGGGTGCCCGCAATATCGTCGCTATGGCGAAAATCGCCACCGAAGAGACCGGAGTTCCGGTTGCGGTCCATCTCGACCACGGAACCGAGTTCGAGCACCTGGTCAGTGCGGTGCAGGCAGGCTTCTCATCGATTATGTACGATGGCTCGAAGCATCCTTACGAGGAAAATGTGAGGCTGACCAAGGAGGCGGTCAAGCTCGGGCACGCGGTCGGCATATCGGTCGAGGGCGAGCTTGGGAGGCTCGTCGGAACCGAAGACCACATCACGGTAAGTGAGCGCGAAGCCTCGATGACCGACCCTGAACAGGCGCTCGACTACGTGGAGCGGACCGGAATAGACGCGTTGGCCGTCTCAATCGGCAACGCGCACGGCTGGTACAAGGGTAAACCGGAACTCGATTTCAAGCGGCTCGAAGCGATAGGCAAGCTAGTCGGCGACAAAGCCTTACTCGTCTTGCACGGGGCATCGGGCATTCCGGATGAGGATATCCGCACGGCGGTTTCGCTGGGTGTAACAAAGATAAATATCGATACCGAGATTCGAGACGCGTTCAGACGCGGTGTCGAAGGGTTTATGAAAGCGAACCCCGATGTTATCGACCCGAGGAAATTCTTGAAACCGGCTATTGACGAGATGTATGAAATCGTCAGCGGAAAAATTAAACTTTTCGGCTCGTCGAACGCGGCGACCGACTATATCGCGGCAGTGACCGGGAGGGCTGTTTAATGAGAATAGGCATGTTGACCGGCGGTGGAGATTCGAGCGCTATCAATGCCGCCATACGCGCGGTTGTCCGCAGGGGCCTGGCCGGCGGACACCAGATTCTTGGTTTTAAGAACGGGTGGGCCGGTCCCATCAACGGTGATTACGTCGAAATGACCGCTGAGATGGTCTCCGGTATTTTGCCGAAGGGCGGAACGATTCTCGGCACGTCCCGCACCAATCCCTTCAAAATCGAGGGTGCGGTCGATAAAATGCGCGAGAACATGAAGCGCCTCGGCATCGAGGCGATGGTTTGCATAGGCGGAGACGACACCCTCGGCGTCGCGCACAAGCTCAACCACCTCGACGAGCCGGTTCCGGCGGTCGGTATCCCCCAGACCATCGACAACGACATCAACGGGACCGATTACGCGATAGGTTTCCAGACCGCGGTCACGGTCGCGACCGAAGCAATCGATAAGCTCCACACGACAGCCGAATCGCACCACCGCATTATGGTCGTCGAAGTGATGGGCCGGGATGCGGGACACGTCGCGCTCTACGCCGGACTTGCCGGCGGAGCCGATATCATACTCGTGCCCGAACATCGTTTCGACATGGACGCGATTATAGATAGGATAAAGAAACGCCGCCAGGGCGGTAAGACATTCAGCATAATAGTCGTCGCCGAGGGCGCTAGACCCGAAGGGCGCGAGCAGGTCGTGACGTCGGAGAAGACCGACGCGTTCGGTCATGTGAGGCTCGGCGGCGTCGCCGAGCACCTTGCGGATGTTATCGAGGAGAAGACCGGTCTCGAGACCAGGTCGATGAACCTCGGCCACCTCCAGCGAGGCGGCATGGCGACACCGTTCGACCGCGTTGTCGCGACCGAGTTCGGCATCGAAGCCATCGAGCTTGTCGAGAAGGGCGAATTCGACCGGATGACTTCGATCCGGCACGGACATGTGACATCCATCCCGTTGGCGGAAGCGCTCACCTTGAGGCCGATAGATGAGCGGGTCTTCGAGATGGCGCAGATATTCTTTTAGTCTTAAGAGGATAACAGCCGATAGAGGCTGTATGCGACCTAAAGCACCTTCCTTAAGTTAACCCGGCGGCTAAACATAGCACCGGGTTAACTCGTTCTTAAAATCGGCTATAAGTCTCAGGGATTTTGCGACTGGAGCGGTCGATATGACCGCTCTCAATACAAACATGTTCTTAACCTTTAGGTTAGCATCGGTGAAAATTTTGCGATATTCGCCATAACACCGCTGGTAAACGCCTATAGTTCTTAATGACACGAGCTTTATCCCTGTTTGCCGGTCGCGAAACGGGTATAAATAGTTTAGCTTCGGGACAGGGCGCAAGGCGATTACTTTAGGCTATTAATTGATATCGAGATATATGAGGAGGTGATAAGGATGACAGCACTTCGCAGATGGGACCCCTGGCGGGAGCTTTCCAGGGTTCAGGATGATTTGAGCAGCATGTTCGAGCGCGCTTTCGGTTCTGAAAGGAGAGAGCGGCTGATGCTTTCACACTGGATGCCCGATGTCGACATCTACGAGAAAGAGAACAAAATCTACATCAGGATGGATATTCCGGAGATCAAACCCGAGGACATCGATATTTCTGTTGTCGACAATACCATGAAGATAAAGGGCGAGCGCAAGATGACCGAGGAGGTCAAAGAGGAGAACTACTACCGGATGGAGCGCCGGTACGGTTCGTTCGAACGCCTCATAGAACTGCCGGTTTCGGTGAAGATGGATGATATCGAGGCTACCTACAAAAACGGCGTTCTCCATGTCGAGCTGCCCAAAGCCGAGGAGGCCAAGGCGAAAGAGATTAAAATCAAAGCCGCTTAGGGATTTTCGGTCGAAGGATTTGACCACCCCCGAAGAGAGCTAATAAACGGCGCCGCAGTCGGCAGCGGTCTTGAAAGACAGAACGGAGCCCTTGTTTTCTGGAGCGTTGAGCATTCAGGGCCGTTGCCGTTTTCCGGTCTCCTCGACCTCATAACCGCCCATCGCGGCAACCTGCTCTTTAAACTCGTCCGTTCCGATGATTTTCAGCATTAATTGAATTTTTTCGTCCTCCAGGTACTCGCTGGGTATTACGAGGTCGTAGCGTTCTTTTGTTACCGGGATGAAATCGAGCGACAGGGCGTTGGCGGCGGCTTTGATACCGAGGCCCGCGTCGGCCGCGCCCGAGGCGACGGCAATCGCCACGTTCATATGCGTGTACTCTTCGTTAAGGTAACCCGCGATAGCGCTTGCCTCGATGCCGGCTTTGCCGAGTTCGTAATCGAGCAGGATACGGGTGCCGGAACCGGCCTGGCGGTTGACGAAGACGATGTCGCCGCGCGCAAGGTCGCGAACGCTTTGAATGCCTTTCGGGTTGCCGCCGGCGACCATGAAACCCTGCCACCGGTGGACGAGCGTGACCACTTCAACCGGAATCGAGGGCAGGTAGCGTTGGATATAGGAATGATTGTATTCGCCGGTTTCGGTATCGAGCAGGTGTGAGCCGGCGAAATGCGCGGTCTGCTTTCTGAGCGCGATAAGGCCCCCCAGGCTTCCGACATTGCTCGACGAGACCTGCACTCTACCGCCGGTCTCTTCTTTCAGCATGCTTCCTATTAAATCGATGGTCATATCGTGGGAGCCGATAACGACCAGCCTTCCGTTGATCATCTCGCGCGAAGCGAGGAGTTCCGCCTCGGCCGCTTCTCCCTCGGATAAGCCGCCGGTCTCCTGTGGTATGCGGATAATCCCGTCGGCGCGCACGATCGATGAGAGAACCCCGGCGCCTCCGGCCAGCGGTGTGGCCGTGAGCGCGCCCCCGACGTCGCCGATTATCACCCGCACATGCTCTTCGAGGCCGAGTTTTGACGGTATCTTCCGCCCGACAGTGACGCCCACTTTCGCCAGCTCAGGCGGTTGCAGACCCTGGAGCATATAGAGTAGGGGTCGCACGAATTCCCTGAAAGCCACCGCCGCCGAGACCGGATATCCGGGAATGCCGATAACCGGCTTGCCTTCGACTTCGGCGAGTAACGCCGGTTTTCCAGGCATCACGGTAACGCCGTGGACAAGGAGACGACCCATTTTCTCCAGGAGCGGGGGAGTGAAATCCTCCGAACCCGCCGACGAGCCCGCTATCATCATCACTATATCGTATTCTTTTGAGAGCGCGTCTCTCAGGGTTGTTTCGAGCTTTCTCTCGATGTCGGATACGGGCGCGTGAATCTCCGCGGTCGCGCCGCACTCCTCGGCCATCGAAGCGAGCATCTGCCCGTCGACCTCGAGTATCGCGCCTTTGGGCAACGGGTCCGGCGCTTCTTCCGGAACGACTATTTCAGTCCCTGTGGGGATGATTAAGACCCGGGGTCCGCGGATTACTTCCATGGAAAGGACACCGGCGGCGAGCAAAGCCGCCTGGTCGTAGGCGCGAACGCGATGGCGCGCTGAGAGAATTATCTCTCCCTTGACCATATCTTCGCCCGCCTTGCGGACGTTTCGCCACGGATACGCCGACTCCCGGATTTCCCATCCGTCTTTCGTAGCCTCGACCTTTTCGATCATTATGACGGCGTCGGTCCCGTCGGGCATGGGGTCGCCTGTGTCGATTAAGACGGTATGGCCGCCTTTAGGGAGGGTGAGCGGCTTTTCAGGAAGCGCGCCAAAGGTCTCGGTAGCTTTGACCGCGATACCGTCCATAGCGGCCGCGTGATATGCCGGAACGGATTGCTTCGCGGTCACGGGTCGGGCCGACACGCGCCCCAATGCTTTTCGCACCGCAATCGTTTCGGACCCAAGGAGGATATCCTTAAAATTACCGAATAGAATCGCTCTCGCTTCAGCCAAGGGCTTCAGGTTGCGATATACTCTCTTCGCTCGCTCCATGGTAGTTCCTTTGTAATTATTTAGCACGCTCTTCCGCAATCAACCGACTCGAGTTTGTTCCTTTTTAAAATAAGTATACGTCGATGACCTCCCCGGCCGCCACGCCTTCGGCGTGAATCGGTATGACAAAGAAACCATCCGCTTTGACGAGGGTCGACATCATGCCGCTTTTTCCGAAGACGGGGCGCGCGACCAGGCCGTCCCGCTCTCGTTCGAGTTTTACCCTGGTGTATTCTTCCCGTCCATGGGGCGAATGAACCGATGTGGCGAGGACGGCGCTTATGCGTTGGCCGGTGGGCTCTTTCTTGAGTTCTTCGCCTTCGAGATATTTCAGAAACGGCAGCAGAAAGACTTGCGCCACGATGACTGCCGATACCGGATGGCCGGGCAGCCCGAAGACGGGCTTGCCTTGCACCTCCGCCAGAAGCGTCGGTTTGCCCGGGCTTATGGCAATGCCGTGAGCATATATTTCCACCTCGGGAAAGCTATTTACTACTTCGACGATATGGTCGCGCTCGCCCACCGAGCTGCCGCCGGAGACGACGACCACATCCGCCGCCTCAAGCGCATTCGCTAGCGCGGATTTCAAAAGGTACGGTTCATCCCGGACAATACCGCAAGCTATCGGCACCGCGCCGACGCTCTCGACGAGTGCGCGAAGCGCGTAGCTATTGATATCCCGTATCTGCCCCGGTGAAGGCGTCTCCGTTACCGGGATGATTTCGTCGCCGGTCGAGATTATGGCGACCCTTGGTTTTTTAAAGACGGTGATTTCGGTAATGCCTAGACCGGCCGGCATGCCGACATCCTGGGGCCTAAGGCGCGTCCCCGCCGACAGTACGGTCTCACCTAAAGCGACATCGCCGGCGCGCTCCAGGATGTTGTCGGCCCTGGTCACAGGTCTTGTTACCTCGATTTCTCCATGACCTAAGGGGTTCGTATATTCCACCATGACGACCGCGTCGGCCCCCTCGGGCAAGAATCCTCCTGTGGGAATTTCCGCTGCCTGACCGGGGGCGACCGGCATATCGGGAAGCGACCCCATGGCGACGCTCCCGGCCACTTTCAGCAGGGCCGGCACCGCATCGGAGGCCCCGAAGGTGTCCTCCGCCCGGACGGCATATCCGTCCATCGTCGAGCGCGCGCGCGGCGGGAGTTCTTCCCGCGAGATTATATCCCGGCCAAGAACCCGTCCCAGCGCGTGCTCTAAATCTATTTGTTCCAACGTTAGCCTGGCAAACCCGGCCAAAGAATCGAAAATCTGTTGCGCGCTCGCGACTTTAAAAAATTCCGGCAAAGCTCATCTCCTAAGATACCGGGGACTCGGATTTAGCCGATCTTGTCCGACCTGGTCGGGTAAGAATGGACGGTCTCTTTAGAATGTATTAGAACAAAACCACGTAGGCTCGAACTCTCTGGGGCCGACGTAGCCGAGATAAGAACGGAGCCTGTTGCTATTATAGGACATCTCTATGTAATCGACGATACCCTGGTTTAGCCACCGCTCTCGTTGCGCAATCTTTAGACGTGAAGTGGATATAAAATAGCTTACATTATACTGTATATATAGTATAATGTAAGAAGGTGGTGGTTTGTATGCCGAAAAAGACATCTGAGCGCGTACAGTTATATTTAGAACCAGAGCAATACCAGTTTCTAGTAAGAGAAGCAAAAAAAGAAGGCAGCCTTGCGGCGGTTGTAAGAAAACTGATCGATGAGCGATTGAAAGGGAAGAGGCTTGAAGAAGACCCCATAAGGAGGCTTTCTGAATTAGCTGCCGAGGGTGGTCCGGAGGATCTCTCTGAGCAGCATGATCGATATATCTATGGTAAGGCGACGGAATGAAGTCTATTTTTCTCGATACTTCCGGTCTTGTCGCTTTGCTTAGCTCAAAAGATAAGAATCATGCCGCCGCTGAGCGTTTTTGGGATTGGCTGTTAACGCAGCCCATGGCTGTCTATCTGACCGATTATATTTTTGATGAGACATATACGGCGCTTCGAAGCTGTTTGGGGCATAAAGTGGCTAGCGGTTTCGGCGAGTTGGTGTTTGAGAGTAGCGCGTTAAACTTGATATTTATTGACGAGGGTTTGCTCAATGCGGCCTGGGAAGTTGCTCGTAAGTATTCGGATAAAACCTACAGTTTTACCGATTGTACCAGCTTTGTGGTAATGGAGAGGCTTGCGCTCGATGCGGTCTTTACTTTCGACCGTCATTTTGCTCAGTACGGCCTTACGGCAAAGCCTTAAGCTTAGGAGAAAACAATGGACCAAGCTACGGGGGCCGATCAACGAGAGCACAAAGAAATGCTTGAGGCATTCGAGCCGGTACTCTGTCAGCCTTGCATCGACTGGTGTCATTGCGAGGAGCCCCTTCGGGCGGCGTAGCAATCCCCGGAGATTGCTACCCTTACGGCTCACAATGACACTTTTAAGGGGAGTTTTCACACGGTATGACGTCCCCCCTGACCTGGCCCTAATCAATTGAAAAAGTCCAGCACATATTTGAGGCCCGTGAAGATTATTATACCGCTAAGCATCCACTTTATGGCTCTTGCCGGGACATGTTTTTGACACCGCGCGCCCAGGTACATCCCGGCCATGCCTCCCAGCCCAAAAAGGGAGCCGAGCAAAAAGTCGGGCGCCACCGACAGCTGGGGATATAACGGCGCCATCGCCTGGTAGAAAGCTACGCCTGCCACCGACGTGACGAAGGTGCCCATCAGCGCCGCGCCGGCTACCGTGTAGACCGGAAGACCAAAAAAAGAGATCAGGAAGGGCGCGATGATGGCGCCGCCGCCGATGCCGTATATACCGCCGACGATTCCGATGACGAAGCTGAGGGCTAGAATCCCCCAGAACGCAATGTCGAACGACTCCCCGTAAAATGTGTAGCCGAGGCGTCTTCGATTAAAATGGGTAACTTCAATTCTTTGACCCGGACCCGGAGCCGCGCCGTCGGTTCCCAATGTTGTGTGTCGATTATCGCGCGCGAGTTCCTGAAAGTGCTCGGCGCCGTTCATGCCCGAGTCGTCGGCGTTTTTTTGGAGCAGGTTGCGAGCCATCTTGAACCCTAGATAGAGCAAGACCCCCGCGGCAAAGAGCTTGAAGTTTTGGGGGTCGGTAAGGTAATTGACGCGCGCGTAAGCCCCGATGAGTACGCCCGGCAGTGACCCGGCGACCACAATCCAGGTCAGTTGCCACACCATGCGGCCCTCCCTTTGGTACCGGTAGACGCCGCTCGGGATGGCTACGATATTATACAACTGGTTGGTGGCGCTGACCGAGGGGTTGGTGTACCCGAGAAAGGACATTTGAAAAGGGAGCAGTAAAAAGGCCCCTGAGACACCTCCCATAGAGGTAAAAAACGAAATCACAAAGGCGACCAATGGCGGAATCCAAAGCGCGACTTCGATTCCAGCGGTTTGAAAATACATCGATGCTCTCCTGAGATGTCTCCGGCTGGCGTGATTTATCTCCCGATTATATCAATAGCCTGCATAATTATTAATAGCTTGGCAGCTATGGGGGAGCCTATTTTGGGTGATTGATAGCGGCGGTGCTTCTACTACATATACATCTACTTATATCACCGTCGCCACCGAGCCGATGCCGCGCTCCTTGGTCACCTCGATGCGGGCGGGGAAGGCTTCCTTTAAATCGTCGAGATGGGTGATGACGATTATTTTCTTGAAATTCTCCTGGATCGCGGTTATCGCTTCGATAAGTCTCTCCTTGCCCTCCTCGTCCTGGGTTCCGAAGCCCTCGTCGATGACGAGCGTCTCCAGACGAGCGCCCGCGCGGCGCGCTAAGAATTCGGAGAGGGCGATGCGCACGGCGAAGTTTATCCTGAACGCCTCGCCGCCTGAGAAGAGTTCGTACTTGCGCTCGCCGAGTTCGCCGTCGGTGATGATGAGGTCGAGCGTCTCGACCACCCCGCCGGTCTTCTTATCCTTCTGCGTGACGAAACGCAAGCTCATTCGCCCGCCGGTCAAGCGATGGAGGAGCGAATTGGCCTCGTCCTCTATTTCGGGGATGGTGTTTTCGATGATGAGCGCCTGGATGCCTTTCTTACTGAAGATAAAGGCGAGCGTGTCGTAGATGCCGGTCTCGCGAGCCGCTTCCTTTCGCTCAACGGTAAGGTCGCTCTTTTGTCGCGCGAGTTTTGCGCAATTATCTATCTTAACCTGGGCGGTGGTTTTATTGGCCGTAGCGGTGGTTTCGACCGCTTTTTTCTCCGCGAGCGCCGCTTCGGTTATCAGGATTCTCGTCGAGATATCCGCCAGCTCCGCCAGCTCCGCCGCGAGCGCCGACGCGTTCTTCTCATCCTCACCGATGGCGCGGAGTTCGATATCCTTCCGCGCCGTCAGCGTTTTGATGGTCGCGCCGGTCGATTCTAAAGTCTGCTTGGCGTTCTCCAGGTTTGCTTTGAGCGTCTCGTTTTCGAGCAGGTCTTTCAAATTTTTCTTGACGCTTTGATGGAACTCGGGCGTGTAGGCGAGTTTGTCGATAGCGTCCAAGGCGCGTTGAAGTCGGTCGTGCTCGTCGCCGGCGAAGGCGTCTTGCGCGAGTTTGGGTTGGATATCGGCGAGTTGTTTACCGATGCCCGCTAGACTCTCGGCGGCGCCCTCAAATGCGCTAATCTCACCCTCAAGCTTACCCTTACTTGCTTGGAACTCATTCTCGCCTTTAACGTTGTCGCTGAGGCGCCTACCCTCGGCCTCGACTTCACGCATTTCACGCTCAGCACGCTCCTTACCTGCGCGGTCACGCTCGATATTAGCTTTAAGTTCGGCGATTTCTTTAGCCGCGCCGGCCTCGAGTGAGCGTCTATCCTTGTCGTCGAGCGGTTTCTTGCAGAGGGGACAGGAGTCGTCATCGGTCATGAGCGCGCGGCGGTTTTCGGCCTCGTCCAGCTTGGCCTTGTTCGCGGTTATGGCGGCGGCAAGCTTGGCCGTGGTCTCACGAAGTTCGCCGTATTTCTCTCGAAGCTCATCTATTTTCTTCTTGAGCGGCTCCATCTCGGCGAGCGAGCGCGTGACCTGAGCGAGCGCCGCCTCGACCGCGGGTTTCTTCGCCAGCTCTCTTTCGAGTTCGGTCTTGCGCCTATCGAGGTGCGCGATTTCCGACTCGAGGGCGCTTCTCTCCTTAGCGATTTTGAGGCGCGCCTCGTTGACGCTCTTCTCAAGTGCGGCGTGCTCCCGCGCGACGCCCGTTAGTTCTTCATCCTTCTGACGGAGTTCGATAAGTTTGGCGTAGCCCGCATCGATAGCGGCTTCCTTATCCACAATCGCCCTTGCGCGCGAGGCGCTCGCCGAGAGCGACGCCAGCTCTTTATCGAGTTCCGCGATATTATCTTTGGCCGACTGTGTTCGCTCGGATATCTCAACGAGCCGGGCATTCTTTAGGTCGAAGAGTGTCTTTTTCTCGCGGAAGACGGCGAGCGCGCCCTCGACCTCCTCGATAGCGGCTTGCGCTTTGCCGAGTTCCTCAGTCGCCGCGCGCAGCGCAACCTTATAGCCAGGGAGGAACTCCAGCTCCTGCTGTATCGATGCGATTTTCGTGTCGATGATTCTCAGGCGCTCGTTTTGCTCGCGCCGCTTCTCTTTGGCGAGCGCCTCGAGTTCGTCGTAGAGGGAGAGCCCGAGTATCTCGGAGAGTATCTCTTTGCGCTCGTTCGCGCTCTTGGCCATGAAAATATCGGCCTTGCCCTGCATGATAAAGGCCGAGTTTATAAAGGTCTCGTAATCCATCCGCAGGGTCTTGTCGATAGCGGCTTGGGTCACCGCAATCGTCTCGCCGGTAAGCGCCCGGGGGACGCCGTCGCCCTGGATTTGAAATTCGAGTTTGGAGACGCCGGTTTTTCCTTTACGGCTGCGCGAACGGATGACGCGATAGCGCTGTCCCTCGAGTTCGAACGAGAATTCGACCTGCATGTGCGCTTCTTTGTGGTGGATGAGGTCGTCGGTGCCCGTGCCGCGCTTATCCACCCCGCGAGCCTGCCCCCAGAGCGCCCAGGTGACGGCATCGAGCAGCGAACTCTTGCCGTGGCCGTTTGGCCCGCTGAGCACGGCCGTATGGATGGACGTGAAGCTCAACGGCTCGGCCATCTCTTTGTAGCTCATGAAGTTGGTCAGTCTAAGTTCGACAGGTATCAGTTTACTTGCCCCCGGTGGTAGAGTTCTTCGACTAATCTCCCGCCATATTCCATCAGCTCGTCGCTTCGCTCGCGCAAATCCTCGCGCGTCCTGATAAACTCCACGAGGGCGTCGACCGGAGTTTGCGCCTCCGTTAGGTGCGGGTTTCGAGTTCTTACGTCTTCGCCTACGGCCTCGATATTTATATAGGCGATGAAGTAAGCACCGGAAAGCGCCCCCAGTATCTCGTCTTTTCTTACTTGCTCTCTTAGGTGGGCGGGGACTTTGACCCGCACCCGAACGACCGCCTCGGACAACTCCCGCGCCTCGCAGGCCGCGCGGACCTCCGCTGTGGGGTCTTCGCTCGCGCAGTCGACGTCGATGGTGACGAAGCGGCGCGCCGGCGTCGTGATGAATTCGTAGGTCGTCGCGCCGCGCGCCAAATCGACCAGGCAAAAGCCCTTCTCCTCTTTTTCCTCGCCGAAGTCGACGCGGTCGATGCTCCCCGAGTAGACGAGGTGCGGGTAGGCGCCGCGGCTCAAATCCTGGAACTTGTGGATATGTCCGAGCGCGATGTAGTCGAACTCGGCACGCTGCACGGCGCTGGGTGTAATCGTTAGCTCGTTTCCCGCGAGGATACTGCGGTTCTCGTTGCCGACCGCGGCGGTCGAGAGGCTGGCGTGCGCGGTGAGTATCGCCGGGATGGCGGGGTCGACCCGGGCCGCCAGGTCCTCGATGAACGTCTCGACGGTCTGCGTTAAGAGGTCGTTTAAATCGGTAAGCGTCCTGTTCTTATACTCGACGTCTTGCTCCTTTAGGTTCGCGACAAGCTTGCTGCGCGAGAAGTGCGGCAACGCGGCGACCTGAACCGGACCTTGCTTGGTCTCGATGGTCATGAGTTCGGGCGTGCGCGCGACATAGACGCCGTCGATTTCGAGCGCGTCGTATATGGCGAGCGCGTGCGCCTGTTTGTCCAGGTTGGGAAGGTCGTGGTTGCCGACGAGGAGAAGCACCTTTATCTCGGCGCGGGTCAGCTTGCGCACGGCGCGCGCGAACTCGCGCTGGAGCGTCGGGTTGGGTTTCTGGTTGCGGAAGGCGTCCCCGGCAAAGACGACCAGGGCGACATCCCGCTCGATGGCGGTTTCGACCAGGAAGTCGAGCGAGCGCAAAAAATCGATTACCCGCTGGTTGAGGCCGCTTTTCGCATCGGCGCGGCCGTAGTTTTCCATCCCCAGGTGGAGGTCGGCGAAGTGGAGTACCCTAATCGCCTTGCGAGCGGCGCAATCGTTTACAAGTGCAAGATTATTGCTCATATATTCTCGGTTTTAGTTCATAGTTCATGGTTATGGTTTGCTATCACTATTGACTGTCCTTAATCAAAGACGATTTCGTCATCGCCGAAGACACTCGCTTTCAGGGAATCTATCGATTTGCGCCGCTCGATTTCGTCAACGATGACGCCGGCTCCGACACGAAGTTCGTTACAGAAGAGACCGTACTCCTTCGCGTCGATGACGACGGGCATCGGCGGCGCGAAGCCGGTCAGCAAGAACTGGCGCGGCTCCAGGTTGTTTATCAAAACCTTGAGCGTCCCCTGGCCGGGCAAGCCGGTCAAGACTGCGTTGATGTCGCGCTCGTCACCGAGTTCGCCGATTATCCGCGTGCCGACCTGTGAGAGTATCTCGTCGTCGATGCCGCTCGGGCGCTGGTCTATCAATAGGAGCACCATGTTGTACTTGCGCATCTCGCGCGCGATGGTGCCGAAAATCGTCTGCCGCGCCACCGCCGGGTCGAGGAATTTGTGCGCCTCCTCGATGGTGACGACGAGCGGTTTGGGCCCTTCGATGCCCTCGGCGCGGGCGCTGTCGGTCTTGTCCACGTAGAGCCTGTGGAGCCGCCTGGTCAAGATGTTCGCGACCAGGATGTAGGAGAGCATCGAGTTGTAGCGCCCGAACTGGAAGACTATATGGCGCCCCGCCCTTATCTCGTTCATAATGCGCGCGACGGTGTCGTCGGCGACCTCTTTTCTAATAAAGGGGAGGCGTTTCAAGCGGCTCAAGCAGCGGTGGAGCTTGCCGAGCGCCTGGTCGTTTACTTTTAGCTCCTCGACGACGAGGGAGAGTTCGCCCGCGTCCATCGCGAGGAACTTCGCCAGCCATTTGCTCTCGCCCCACGCGTCGTGGAGGCGGTACATCGTCTCGATACCGGCCTGGGTCAGGCCAAGTTCACCCGCGGCCAGCTCGAGGTCGGCTATTTCGATGATGCCGTAGGGTATCTGCACGTCGTAGTCGGGGCGGATTTTTCTGTAGAGCGGTGAGTCGGCGTCGACGGTAAAAATCGCGACCTTGCTCCCGAGGATCTGGCGGAGGCTCGGGTCGTCGGCGCCCGAGCCCTCGCTCGTGGCGCTCCAGCCGTATTCGCCGTGCATGTCGAAGATGAGGTTTATCGCCATATCGCTCTTGACCAGGTGCCCGAGTATCATCCGCGCCAGCACGCTCTTACCCGAGCCGCTCTTGCCGAAGACGGCGTTGCTCCGTTTGCAGAAGCGCTCTAAATTCAAGCAGACCGGCACCTCCATGAAGATGGGGGAGCCGATTTCCGGGTTGGTTAGCCCCGGTTCCCCGAAGATGAGCGAGATATCGTCGGCGGTCGCCTCGCAGACCGGCGAGAAGTGCGGCGGCACCGTTGTCGAGGGGCGCGGCCGGTCGCCGGCTTCGGGCTCCTGCGACGTGATGAGCATCGGTTGGAGTGAGAGCTTATAGAATGTATTGACGCCGGCGTGGACCATCTTCGAGAAGTCGTCGCGCGGCGGATTTAACAGGATATCTTCGTTTGTCGCCTCCAGGGAGACGTCTTTGAGCAGGCAGAAGAACTTGTTGAGCGCGCCGTCGACGACGATGAGGCGCCCCACGGAGACGCCCTCCACATTGATGTCCTCGTCGAGCTTGGCTTCGAGGCCGCCGAGGAGTGAGCCGGCGATGATGCTGCCGATGTGCTTGGTCTTACCTGCCATCGCTTATCCTCCTGATGATGCTCCGCGCTTTTTCGTACTCGTCCTTTAAGAGCTGGGCTATCTCCTGGCCGGCGCGGGTCAAAAACGCGCTGTCGTTTCCGCGCTCGGCGTAGGCGAGGCGAATCGAGGCGGCGGCCAGCTCCTCGACGGGGAGCCCCGGCAGCGCGTTGACGCTTCGGATGAACTCCAAATCCTCGGTGAGGTCGATGACCTCGCGGCTGTTGCACGGGTAGACGAAGCTGTGGATGCGCGGCGGGAAGGGCGGCAGGTACGCGCGGATGTAGCCGGCGTCGTCAAAGCCGATGACCGCCGCTTCGAACTCCACCTTCAAAAACTCCGCAATCTGCGGCTGGCGCCTCAAAAGCTCGTCGCGCTCGATGCCGAAGGCCATGGCCCGCCGGTTCGGGTCGATGCTCGTCTCGTAGACGTTGAAGACCAGCCCGTAGATGGTCATCCCTTGGCTACGGGTTTTTATGAAGCTGCCGAAGTGCGGCAGTACCGACAGGTCGTCGTTTTGCGCGAGAATGCGCGTCGTCGACACCTGGATTATCTCTCCGATTCGTCCGCTCATCTAAATGAAGCCTCCCCGCTTACGAAGGACTTTGCGCGATTCAATAACCGGCGCGCCCGCTTTTATCATCGCCCTCGATACCAGCTGGTCGAAGATATGCTTATCCGCCGCTTTTACCACCGCCTGCTCGTGGGCCTCGGCGATGGCGACGGGGTAACCCGCGCCTTTTTCCGCCTGGTCGAGGCAGACGGCGTGGAGCAGCTCGACCATCGTTTTGTCGCGTCCGACCCAAAGCGGCAGCTCAACGCGCGCGATTTCGGCGCCCGCGTTGAGGTAGAAGAAGAGGACGGTCTCGCCGCCGTAAGCTTTGAGAATCTGCGACCCGCTCTCGAAGAGAGCCGAGCGCTCGCCCGGCTTCAAGAGCCGTTTAAACAAGGTAGCGTCCGTGACTCCGTTTATCTTAGCACACGGCGGCGGCCCTTCGAAACCGGCCCCCGCGTGCGGGCATTTGTCGCAGTCTACCGGCTCCGCCGCGCAGAGGCTCACCCGAATCGCGTTTACCACATCGGAACTACCCGGCGAGCTTATATAGCCGGCGAGCGGGATGCCGTGTTCTTTCGCATCACCGACGAGCCCCATGAACGAGGCGAACGACTCTTTCTTAAGGTCGCCCTCTTTGAGCCGGTTGAGACGGTCTGGATTGGTCTCCAGGTTCCAGAGGATGAGCGTGCCGTCGACGAGCGCGACCGCCGGCTTTTCGGCGCACCCCGCTATCATCTCGGACAGCGACTCGACCTCCATCTTCTGGCGTAGCGCCCCCAGGACACCGCCGGAGACCTCGCGTTCCTCACCGCCGAACGTGCGCATGACATCGCGTTCGTCGAAGAAGAGGGTGGGGTCGCTACCGAAGGCGTAGCCGTGAAAATCGCCGTAGCCGATTGAGACGCGCCCGATGTTTATCAAGAGTGAGTGGTGCGGCGCGTGACGGTCGGGGCATATTTGCGAGCCGTCGGTCGAAAGGACGGTGTATGATTCCGGCGCGGCGACCGGGCTAAAAACCGAAAACGGGCGCTCGCTCGTGGGCATGGCTACCAGCCACGAAGTCGTCGCGTTGTCGATTTTGCGCGCGAACGATTCGATATCTTGTGAGATGCGCGATATCTGCTCGTCGGCCGCGCCGAGCGCCGCCGCGATACCGCGCGCCCGCTCCGTCTGGTAGGAGCCGAGCGCCGCAATCTGACCGTACACTTTGTTGAGGTCAAGCACGCGCGACCATCCTTTATTTATCCAGAGAGGTAAAACCCGCCGCGAACGATTTATCAGACGGCACATAGGGCCTTACCCAAACAGCCGTTCGTATTATCGTAGCAGAAGGACAGGGAGAACGGTAGGGGAGATCTCGCTTAAGTTCGCGCGGCCGTCGTCGGGCGAAGTTAGGACGCACTGGAAACAACGTCCCCTAATTGAGCTGCTTGTGGCGCCCGGCCAGCTCCGCCAGCGTCTTCGCCCCCAAGACTCCATCGATAGCGCTTCGGACATCCCGCCAGACCTCGTGCGTCGCGCACGCTTTCGAGCGCGGGCAGAGCTTCGGCGCGTCGACACAATCGACCGGCGCGAGCGGGCCCTCCAATGCCAGTATTATTTCGAGCAGAGTTATCTTCGACGCATCTTTTGCCAGCATATAGCCACCGTTAATTCCGCGGATACTCCGGACAAAGCCCCCGTTTTTGAGTGCCGGGATAATCTGTTCCAAATATTTTACCGAAACTCCCTGGCGCCGCGCTAAGTCTTTTAAGCGGACCGGGCCGTTCTCGGCGTTGAGTGCCAAATCGAGCATCGCCCTGGCGCCGTAGCGGCTTCGTGTGGAAAGTTTCATACGCGCTCCCTTCACGAAAGGTCGATAGTCCAAAAAATTAGGGTTTTTCAACCGTGATTTCTTGACGAGACTTTCGTTGATTGATACATGTGTTACAATAAATCCTACTTGATATACGGGATTTCTTACTTAAGTCTAAGCCCTGTTGGCTTGTAAAGTCAACCAAGATCGAGTCATCTTAAGCTTATTTGACATAAAGGTCCCTAGCCGAAAATTTTCGAACAATTTCGAATTGTCGTGCAGGATTTGTAGATCGTTCGGCGAACTTTCTTTATTTAGTCCTAGTTGAATAGGTAGTTTATTTGCGATAAGAACAGAAGTAAAAATGTCAGCCATGGGGAAATCAACCAACATTCTAATGCTCGGGTGGGAGTTGCCGCCTCATCATTCGGGTGGTCTTGGACGTGCCTGTGAAGGAATGACCAAAGGCCTCTCGAAGCGTGATGTCGCGGTCTCTTTCGTGCTGCCAAAAGTATTCAAAAGCGCGACCTATTCCTGGATGGACGTTCACGACGCTTCCGGCTACCTCGCCGGCGGGTTCAACGGCGGCGCAAAAGAAGAGCAAGAGTGCCTCGAGTTCGTCATTCGCCACCAGTGCGCGCTGATGCGCGGCTATTTCGCGCCTGTGCACAGCGGCGAAGTCCTCTGCAAACTCTGCTTTAAGGGCGGCAAAATCGCCGAGTTCTCCCATGTCGACCTCTACGCGAAAGGCGTGATGGAAATCGCGCGCCGCCGGAGTTTTCACGCTGTCCACGGCCACGACTGGATGACTTATCCCGCCGCTATCCTCGCCAGGAAAGTCGCGGCGAAAGCCGGCCGGAAGACCCCGTTTATCGCGCATGTTCACGCGACCGAAATCGACCGCCATGACGGCTCGCATATCTACCGCATCGAGAAAGAAGGGATGGAAGCGGCCGACCGCATCGTGACGGTCAGCAACTATACAAAATCCATTGTCGCGAAATACTACGGGATAGACCCCGATAAGATAAGCGTCGTCCACAACGGCATCGAGCCGCGCACCATCGAGAAGTACCCGCGCCACCCCCTCAAGCGGCGCCATAAGGTCGTTCTCTTTATCGGCAGGGTCACTTATCAGAAAGGGCCCGATTACTATGTGCGCCTGGCGAAAAAAGTCACCGACCAATATGATAATGTGAAGTTTCTCATGGTCGGCTCCGGTGACATGCAGGCTTCGATGATAGAGCTGGCCGCGCGCGAGAACCTCACCGGAAAACTCCTCTTCAGCTCGTGGATAGGGGACGACATGATGGACGCCGCTTATCAGATGGCCGATGTCTTCGTCATGCCTTCGGTCTCCGAACCTTTCGGAATCGTGCCTCTCGAAGCTATCCAGAACGGTACCCCGGTCGTCGTATCGAGGAACTCCGGTTTCGTCGAGGTTGTCAGACACTGCATAGCGGTCGATTTCTGGGACATCGACAAGATGGCCGAGGCGATAGCGGTACTCTTAAAACATGAGGGCCACGCGCGCAACATGGTACTAAAAGCACAAGACGAAATCGAAAAACTGACCTGGGATGTCGCGGCCGAGAAGCTCTGTACGGTCTATGGGGATGCGATTAAGGAGGTCGGTTATGCCTAGTGTGTGCTGTTATTTCCATGTCCACCAGCCGCTTCGCGTAAAGAAATATAATCTCTTCGACATCGGCGGCGAAGCGGACTATTTCGACGACAAGAAGAACTGCGAGATATTGCGGAAAGTCGCGAACAAATGCTACTACCCGGCGAACAACCTCATGCTCGAGTTAATCGAGCGCTCGGAGGGCCGATTTAAAATAAGCTACTCCATCTCCGGTGTCTTCTTAGACCAGGCGATGGAGTACGAGCCCAAAATAATAGAGAGCTTCCAGCGCCTCGCTCAGACCGGCCGCGTCGAGTTTTTGAGCGAGACCTACTACCATTCGCTCGCCTCGCTCTGCTCCGAGGAGGAGTTCTTCGAGCAGGTGCTCGACCATATGCTTCTCATAGTGAGGCTCTTCGGGCAGGTGCCGCAGGTCTTTCGCAATACCGAGCTGGTCTACTTCGATTACTTGACGCACCTTATCCGCAAATTCCATTTCAAGGCGGTTCTGGCGGAAGGGTGGGATGCCGTTCTGGGTTGGCGCAGCCCGAATTTCGTCTACGAGACCCAGGGTTTTCCGGTCAAGCTGCTGCTCAAGAATTATCGCCTCTCCGATGACATCGCGTTCAGGTTTTCAAATAAAGACTGGAAGGGATGGCCCCTGACCGCCGAAAAATTCGCGAACTGGGTACACAGCATCAACGGGAGCGGGCAGGCCATAAACCTCTTTATGGATTATGAGACCTTCGGGGAGCATCAGTGGGAGGATACGGGGATATTCAACTTTATGCGACACCTTCCGGAGGCTATTCTAAAACACCCCGATACGGATTTTGTGACCGTCTCCGAGGAGGCCGACCGGTACGAGCCGGTCGGCACGCTCTCGATGCCGCACCCGGTTTCCTGGGCCGATACCGAGCGCGATATCTCGGCATGGCTCGGAAACGACATGCAAAAAGGCGCGCTCCGCGCGCTCTACGACCTGGAGGAGAAGATAAAAGAGACCAAAGACCTCGACCTCCTGAAAACCTGGCGCCAATTGCAGACCTCCGACCATTTCTATTACATGTGCACCAAATGGTTTAGCGACGGCGATGTCCATAAATACTTCAACGCCTACGAGCGGCCGCACGACGCCTACATCTACTTTACCAATGTTCTTGTCGATTTCGTGAGCAGGGTCGATGATAGGATGGCCGAGATATGCGCCCTACAGGCGTCCGAGATGCCTAAAATCGATTTCCAAGCCCAAATCGACAACCTTAAGCTTCCAATGCCCGGCATCGAGATGCCGATTCCCGCTATAGATTTACCTTTAGTCGGGCCAAAGTTGCCCGATATAAACGGTAAAACGCAGTAATAATCGGTATATTTGGAGGCTTATATATGAGCGAGTCAACGCATTTATTCGAAGTTTCATGGGAAGTAGCTAATAAGGTCGGCGGCATCTACACCGTCATCGAGTCCAAGTCCGGTCTGGTCAAAGAGGCGTATGGCGATAGGTATTTTCTCGTCGGCCCCTATCTTCCGGGCAAATCGGAGAGCCAGTTCATCGAAAAACCGATGCCGGCGTTTCTGGCGAAGGCGCGGAAAGATCTCGCGCCCGAGGGAGTCGTATTCCACTACGGAACCTGGCTGCTCGATTCGGAACCACAGGTATTGTTGGTCGAGTTTAAGAACGAGTTCGACAATATCGGCTATTTCAAAGGCAAGCTTTGGGAGTGGTACGGAGTCGACTCGATGTTCTCCGGCTACGACTACGACGAGCCGCTGGCGTTTTCCTGGGCGGTCGGTCGGGTCATCGAGTCCATCAAGCGAAACGGCCTCAAAAAAGAGGAAGTTATCGTCCACGCCCATGAGTGGCTGACCGGCGGCGTATTACTCTATTTGAAAAAATCCGACCTCGATTTCTCGACGATATTCACCACGCACGCGACGTTTCTGGGGCGCTGCTTAGCGTCGTCCGGCATCAACTTCTATGCCGAACTCGGTACCTTCGACGCCGACGAAAAGGCGCGAGAGATAGGGATTACCAGCAAGCACAGCCTGGAAAAGGCGACCGCGCTCCATGCGGACGTGCTTACGACGGTCTCCGGCATAACGGGCCGCGAGGCCGAGGCGTTCTACGGACGCAAGCCCGACGTGTTGTTGCCGAACGGCTTGGATATGGCGGCGTTTCCAGGTGTGCAGGAAATAACGTTCATCCACCGCGAATACCGCAAATACCTCCGCAAGTTCGTGCAATACCATTTCTTCCCGCACCATACTTTCGACCTTGAGAACACGCTCTACTACTTCATCCTTGGCAGGTACGAGACCCGTTGCAAGGGCATCGACCTTTTCATCGACTCCCTGGCCGAGCTAGATCAAAAGCTCAAAGCGAAGCAGAGCGACAAGACGATAGTCGCGTTTTTCTACATACCGACCGGCACATCCGGCGTCAAGAGCGAAATCATCGAGAACAAGTCGGTCTATCAGCATCTGTGCCAGGTCGTCAACCATAACATGGAACGCATTTCCGACCGCGTAACGCGCGCCTACGCCGGCGAGCACTCGTTCAGCTGCGAATGGGTACTCGGCGAAGACTTTCTCGACAAGACCGTTGGCATACAGCGCCGGTTCAGGAGGCCGGGCAACCCGCCGCTCGTCACCCACAACGTCCATAATGAGGAGTACGACGAAATACTCAGCATGTTCAGGCAGAAGGGGCTTCTAAACAACGAGGATGACCGGGTTAAAGTCGTCTTTTACCCGACATACCTCTCCGGCGGCGACGGCCTCCTAAACCTGCAATTCTATAACGTCATGGCCGGTTCGCACTTCGGCGTCTTTCCATCGTTCTACGAGCCGTGGGGATACACGCCGCTCGAGGCGGGCGCTCTCGGTGTCGCCTCGGTCACAACCGACCTCTCCGGCTACGGCCTGGCGCTTAAGGAGCTTGGCCTTAAGAAGAAGCTTCCCGGCACCTACGTCATAGACCGGAGCACCTTCGATTACGATAGCGAAAAGAAAGAACTATTGTCTATTCTTTATGAGTACACTACACTCGATAGCGACGAGCGGATGGAGCTGCGTCTAAACGCGAACGCTCAGGCGAAGAACTACGACTGGAAGCTGCTCGTCAGGCATTACTTCGAGGCGCATGAGATGGCGCTGAAGAAAAGCAAGGTGTGTGGAGCGGCATGAGAAAAGATTATTTTAGGGACTTATGGACATTCATAGCCCCCGGACGCGCGCTCCGGCCCTTCGATCCGGATTCGGTGTGCGCAAGCGATAGCACGGGCTGTTTCTTCTGCCCGGGGAACGAACATACGACCCCGCCGGAGATCGACCGCGTCGCAAAGAACGGCTCGTGGCAGGTGAGGGTCTTCCCGAACAAGTTTCCCATAACCGGCGGCGAGGATATCAGCGAGAACGGCTGGAAGACGGCCTCTTCACAGGGACACCATGAGGTCATCGTAGAGACGCCCGACCACCACCAACGGCTCTCGCAGGTGACCCAGGGTGAGATGGTGTTGACCCTCAACGCTTATCGCGACCGCATCAAGGCGCTCGAGACGGACGCCGACGTCGGTTACGTCTCGGTCTTCAAAAACCAGGGACGCGAGGCCGGCGCATCGCTCGACCACTCGCACACGCAGGTGCTTGCGGTATCGCAGGTGCCCGCGCGTATTCGCGAGAAAGCGGACCACAGCCACAAGGGCAACTGTGTCTATTGCAAAATAGCCGGGTCCGAGGCACACTCACCGCGCCTGGTCTTCGAGAACGCGCATTTTACGGCGTTCTGCCCGTTCGCTCCGCAATTCACGCATGAGCTGTGGGTTGTCGCAAAAGACCATCCGCGCACCCTCGACGAACTATCCGAAGAAGCGATGGCCGATTTGGCGTCGATAATGCTGAAATCGCTCAACGCGGTCGAGAAGGTCAGCCCGAATTACAATATGATGGTCTATTACGGGCCACGCGGGACCGACTTTCATTTCCACATCGAGATAGTCCCGAGGATACCGCACCAGGTCAAGGCCGGCTTCGAGATCGGCACCGATTACGCGGTAATCACGACGCCGCCGGAAGAGACCGCCGCTTTCCTCAAAGGGTAGTTGTGCATGGTCGCGAAATGCGGCGGTACTTCTGATAACGTAGCTCAGCCCTTAAGGGCTGACCGTCAGGGCTAAAGCCCTGAGCTACGAGAGCCGGAAACGATACGAGAATAACGGGCGCGGGGCTTTAAGAAGCGCTGCGCCGCTTTTATTTAAAGGATACGACGTGGACGTTGCGCATTTTTGCGGAGATAACGCGGTTGTGAAACGGGTCGAAGAGCCGGTCGCTTTTATTCTGGTAAACGACCGGAAAGATTTTGCGACATTCTATGAGACGCCGCGGACGCGCTACGAAGGATTCTTTATAGCACACGGAGATACTTTCATAAAAACCCTATCGCGCATCGTAAAGCGCGGAGTCGCCGACCGTCTCGAATTCTACCACGACGAGAATGCGGCGGCGCGCCGTTATGGCGCTAAAGCCGAACTCTACTCGGTCGTTCCCGACGAGCCCGTCCTCGTCTACGAAGCATCCGGCAAAGATACCCTCCTGGTCCGCCTCGACATGCGCGACCAGTTCCATATCCCGCAATGGGGCAGGGACTATGTCATCGGTGAGCGGGGCGACGTCGTCGTCGTCCGCTACAGCGATGACCGTGTTACCGAGCCGGTGTATCTCGCAATTCTTCACGACGGCGTCTTCCGTTCGCTCGGCTCATGGGTTCCTCTCGAATACGGCCGTGACAGGCAGCGAAACTCCGAGCCCGCGCTCCTTTACGAGTATGAACTCGGAGAATTCAGCGCGAAGCGCCTCGTCTTTGCGTTCGCCGCAAACGAGGCGCAAGCGGTTGCGCGGGCCGAAAAATATTCGGGCTTCACACGTTTTGACCTTCTGAAGCGGGAGCGGGCAAAGATCGAGCGGGCGGGCAAGGATGTCGGCCACGCCGAGAAAGAGATCGCGCGTTGCGGGGCGCAGGACGCGCTCGACGCGCTCTTTATAGAGAACCGGATGCTCGCCGGCATGCCCTGGTTTACCAAGGCGTGGGTGAGAGATGAACTTATATCGCTACCCGCCCTTTCGAAGGAGCGAGCGAGCGCGGTTATCGCGAAGTATATCCGCGGCGACTGGGGCGGCGGGCGCCTGCCGGTCATTTTCGGCGGTCACAACTGCTGCTCGGACGGGTTGGGCCTCTTGTCCTGGGCCATTCTCTTCGGCGGGATTAAGCTCGATGATGAGGATAAACAAGCCCTTGCCTTTAAACTGATGCGCGCAATCGACGAACTCGAAGAGACCGAGAACGAGTATGGTTTTATCCCGTCACATGAGCGGGAGAGCTGGATGGACAGCCTTGGGCGGACCGGTTATCCGGTCGAGACACAGGCGCTCTACAGTAAAATCCTCCAACTCGGAGAGCTTCTCACCGAAAGCGACTATTACGAGAAGAAACGCGCGACGCTTCTTAAGAATGTCCATACCCACTACTTTATCGACGGGTATTTGCACGACCGGCTTTACGATGAGACGATGAGGCCCAATGTCTTCTTGGCGGCGCTCTTCGCCCCGGAGCTTTTAACTAAAGCGGAGTGGGAGTCGTGTTTCGATAGGGTGCTGCCGGCGCTCTGGCTCGAGTGGGGCGGCCTCGCCTCGGTCGAGCCAGAGCACGAGTGCTTCCGCGACGTGTCGGCGGGCGAGCACGATACCAGCTACCATAACGGTGACAGCTGGTTTTTTGTCAACAACATCGCGGCGCTGGTGTTGCACAACATCAACGCCGCCAAGTACGCCGAATATATCGATGCCATCCTCGATGCGTCGACCACCGAGATTCTCTGGCATAATTATGCCGGCTACCCCGGCGAGATAAGCTCGGCGCGCGCGCTCGAGTCGTGGGGATGCGGCCTGCAGGGGTTTTCCGCGGCCGCCTACGTCTATCTCGCCAACCGGGAGCCGATACGGCGCCGCTCACTCGGCTCACTCTTCGCCCAGCCCTCGAAGTGGCGGAAGGGCCGGCTCCAAAAGGGGCTAGCCGCCCCGTTTCATGTGTTCTAAGGATGCATGCCGGGAACCTTGACAGCGAAAGAATCATGCGGTCCGTGCGCGGGTATGGTTTTACCACATACTTCAACCCTGTTTCTGCCCAGGCTCTTCGCCCTATAAAGCGCCACGTCGGCGCTGTTCACAAGACCATCTCTAAATGACGAGTCATCAGGGTATGTCGCCACGCCAATCGAAACCGTAAGCTTTCCGTTAGGTTGACTCTCCCCGCCGGCGAAACTAAAGGCTTCTATGCCGCGCCTTATGCGCTCGGCCAAATAGGCGGCGCCTTCTTTATCCGTCGTCGAAAGAAGGACGCACATCTCTTCGCCGCCGTAGCGGTAGGCGATATCGGCGTCCCTGACCGATTTGCGAATCAATTCGGAGACCAGTCGCAAAGCTTCGTCTCCGGCTTGGTGCCCGTTTTGGTCGTTGTAGTCTTTAAAGAAGTCGATATCTATCATGGCGAAGGAGAGTTTATTGTTGTAGCGTTTTGCTCGGCTGAACTCATAATCGAGGTCTTGGTGGAGCTTTCGCAGGTTCCACAAGCCCGTTAGCGGGTCGGTTAGGCTTAGCTGACCGGTGGTGGCGTGTACTCTATCGACACTCTTTCCGACCCAAAACCAACCCAAGACAGAGAGAAGCAGAAACGGCACGAACACCAAGAATTGGTGGATGAACTCGGTTCCGGCTTGGCCTTTGATGTATTCGGTATCGACGCCCGCCCTGACATACCACGGCACCCTCGATGCCCGCTCAAAACCGAAAGCGCGCTCTACGCCGTCGGGTGAGCGAACTTTGTCTATTCCTTGTTTTAGTCCGAACATGTTTTTGAAGACGCGCTCCTTCGAGATATCTTTGCCGATAAATTTCTTAGGCTCGCGATCTCTAGCGACCACAATCCCGTTGTTGTCGATAACGCAGATCGTAATATAATCGGGGATTTCGGGGCCCATAAGCTTATCTTGGAGTTTGGTCAGGTCAAAAGCGGCGGCTACCAGACCGACCCGTTCTTCCGAGGGGTCGAATACCGGGTAGGTTATGTGGACGATAGGCATTTTCGTGACTCCGCAGAACCTGAAGTCGCCGACGGATATTCCCGAGGCCTCCATGCCGCGTTTAAAAAAGGGCAGCCCGCGCACGGAGTTGTCGTCATGTCCTAAGGGTTCGCCCCCGTTCATATCCCGGCGCTCCGCCATAACTCGCCTGATTCCGTTGGCGTCGACAAAGGAGAGAGAGTTATAATATGGATATTTAAGGAGGATTCTTTCGAGAAGTTCTTTTATCTTGGGGTAGTCCCGGTTGCGCGCACTCTCGTTGTTTGCGATTGGAATCAAGACCTCACCGGTCGAGGTTATATACTCATCTAAGCTTATGGCGATGTTTTTAGCGACCCTTAAACTTTCCTGCTGCGCTTCGTTCTCAAGGCGATTGCTTATCATAACAGCTTGATAAATCGAAAAGCAGAAGAACGGCAGGAGCATAACGATGAGGAGGATCGATAATCGTCCCCTTAGCGATAGTTGGCGGTTATTGTTTTTGTTGTTTAAAGTTATCATTGGTTGTCCTTCGAGAAACTTCGTATTAATGTCATCGGTAAGATACAGATATAGTATTAAGAGTAATATGCTAAATAGCGCGATTTCTCCGCTTTATTATGGAGTAGAATATGTTGCATGGCTCGAAATCCTTGAAGAGGGCGCGAATATCGTCAACATCGGCCCGCTAATCCCGGAAGCCGGCGACCACCGCGAGGTCGTCGCGAGATTGGCGTCAATCGGGGGTGTGAACGAAGTCAATTGGATGACAAGGCCGGCACTGCAAGCAAGCGATATATAGTCAGCTCATGCCTGGCGGGCCTCGCGACCCGTTACGACGCCGCGGCGGCGCCCTGCGGCAGCGTCGAAGCCGCAGTCGAGCGGGGGGCCGCGATACCGTTCTGCCCCGAGCAGGGCGGCGGTCTTAAGACACCGCGTACCCCCGCCGAAATAGTCGGAGGTGACGGCCACGATGTATTAAAAGGGAACGCCCGAGTCATTACCGGGGACGGCGAGGATGTGACCGAAGAGTTTGTCCGAGGGGCCAAGCAGATGCTGATTCTTGCCCGGCTAACCCATGCGTCCGCCGCGATTCTAAAGAGCGACAGCCCCTCGTGCGGCGCGGGGACTATATATGATGGGACTTTTTCCGGTAATATGGTAGAGGGCGACGGTGTAGCCGCCGCGCTCCTTAGAGAGGCGGGCTTTGAGATAATTACCGAGAAAGAGTTTAAAGATGATTGACTACCACGTCCACACCGCCCGCTGCGGCCACGCCGACGGTGAGATGTCGGACTACGTCGCACAGGCGCGCAAAATCGGCCTGCGGGAAATCGGCTTCGCCGACCATCTCCCGCTTCTCACCACGGAGGACCCCTCGCTTACAATGACCTTGGACGAGTTCTCGGGTTATGTTCAAGAGGTCCATAGTCTGGCGGGTGATGCCGACGGCATCATTGTAAAGCTCGGCATCGAGGCCGATTATCTGCCGGGCTTAGAGCGCGAAACAGCGGCCTTGCTCGCGTCGTGCGATTTCGACTACGTCATCGGGTCTATTCACTTCATCGACGGCTGGGGATTCGATGACGGCCGCTATCTCGAAGGTTATGCCCAAAAAGATATTCACACCATCTACGAAGATTATTTTAAGCTGGTGGCGCAAGCCGCGGGCTCCGGGATGTTCGATATCATCGGACACCTGGACCTCGTCAAGAAGTACGGTTTCCGGCCTGAAACGGATATAACGAGTTTATTAGAGGATACGGTCGCGGCGATAAAAGAGGCCGGCGTCTGTGTCGAGATAAATACGGCCGGCCTTCGAAAGCCCGCGGGTGAGGTCTACCCTAGTGAGGCTATCTTGGCGCTCTGTTCGAAAGCCGGGGTCCCGATAACGCTAGGCTCGGACGCGCACCGTCCCGACCAGGTAGGCATGGATTTCGACCATGCGTTGCGCCTCGCTGTCGCGGCCGGGTACCGGCGACTGACCGTGTTCGACGGACGCGAGCGCGACTATATCGACATCCCGTAGTCCCGTCGGGGTGTCATCGATGGAATTTATCCGGTGGGAGGCCCGGTTATCATATGGCTAAAGCACTTGTATTGATGTCGGGCGGTCTCGACAGTATCCTCGCCGCGAAGGTCCTTCAGGAGCAGGGCGTCGAAGTCGAGGCCGTTACGTTTATAACCCCTTTTTTTACGGCTAAAGAAGCTATAAAAGCCTCGGCGATGCTAAATGTCCCGCTTCATGTGGTGGACATTACCGACGAGCATCTCACGGTGCTCAAGGAGCCAAAGCATGGATATGGGCGGTTCATGAACCCCTGCATAGATTGCCACGCGCTTATGATAAGGCGCGCGGCGCGGCTTATGCGCGAGATTGGCGCCGACTTTATCGCCACCGGAGAAGTCCTTGGCGAGCGCCCGAAATCTCAAAACAGAAAAGCGCTCGACGTAGTCGAGCACGAGTCGGGCCTCGACGGCTACGTGCTGAGGCCGCTCTCGGCCAAGCGCCTTAAGCCCACCGTCCCCGAGCGGGAAGGGCTCGTCGACCGGGACCGCCTTCTGGCGATAAGCGGCCGGTCGCGCAAGCCCCAGATGGCGCTGGCGGAGCGGTACGGCATCGAGGAATATCCGTCACCCGCGGGCGGATGTATCTTGACCGACCCTATGTTCTCCGTGCGCTTGCGCAACCTCTTTAGAATCGAGGGCCGGCCATCGGTCAAAGACATAAACTTAATCAAGGTCGGGCGTATTTTTCTTTCACCGGAAGGCGTTTTAATCATTGTCTCGCGCAATGAGCGGGAGAACGAGGTCTTGTTGGAGACCGCGGGCGAAGGGGATATATTCTTCGAGGCCGAAGGCTATCCCGGCCCCCTGGCCGTTGTTCCGAAGAGTGACGCGGGGGAGGAGACTATTTACCTAGCGGCCGCCCTCACGGCAAAATACGGCAAAGCGAAAGCGGCCGGCGAAGTCGATGTCGCCACTTGGGTACATGGCTCGGGAGAGAAGCGCCTTATCCACATCGTCGACCCGGCGAACGCCGTCGAGGTGACCCCGGCGCAAGGCGATGAATTGGCCAAGGTCGCTAGGGGAAAGAATTCGTAAGGGTCGCGGCGTTCGACGGCCGGCATCGGCGCCGTGGCTATAGCGGCACCGAAGTGTTAACAAGCGGTTGAAACTGCGCTAGACTAAGGTGTAGTTCGCTTAAAAGATAGACAGCTAGAGCTGACCGAGGAGGCATGCGATGATTGAGAAGAAAGCCGACATAGGCGTATTCGGCGGGTCCGGGTTTTACGCGTTTCTCGAAAACGTCGAGGAGCTGGCGATCGAGACACCGTACGGCGCGCCGAGCGACAAGGTCGCTATCGGCAATATCGGCGGAAAAAACGTGGCGTTTATGGCGCGCCATGGACGAAACCACCAGTTGCCGCCGCATATGATAAATTATAGGGCGAATCTTTACGCGATGAAGTCGCTCGGCGTCGAGCGCATCATCGGGCCGTGCGCGAGCGGAAGCTTGCAGCCCGAGATACGACCGGGCATGTTCGTCATCTGCGACCAGTTCATCGACAGGACGAGCGCCCGCCGGGACACCTTCTATGACGGCCCGATATCGACGCACGTCAGCGCGGCCGACCCTTATTGCGAGACGATGCGCGATGCCGCGTACGGCATAGCTAGAGAGCGGGGAATACCTGTCGTCAACGGCGGCACGGTCGTCGTCATCCAGGGCCCGCGCTTCAGTACGCGCGCGGAGAGCAAGTGGTTCTCGTCGAACGGTTGGGAAGTAATTAATATGACCCAGTACCCCGAGGCATATCTCGCGCGCGAGCTGGAGATGTGCTATCTCAACATCTCGCTCATCACCGACTATGACGTCGGCCTCGAGGGCATGGCGGACGTACCGCCGGTCTCACACGAAGAGGTCGTCAAAGTTTTTACCGAAAACAACGACAAGCTGCGGGACCTCTTGTTCGCGCTCATCCCGAAGCTGCCCGAAGAGCGTGATTGCCTATGCTTCAACGCCTTGGATGGCGCGCGGTTCTAAAGCGCCCTAGTCGAGTGTGCGTCCGACACTACTGTTACGGTTTCAAAATGTTTGAGTCGGCTGTCTTATCGACGCGGTTACCGATATTGAGCATACGGGCTCGATTTGCGCCTAAGATAAGATAAAAGACAGAGAAAGACAGAGAAAGTCGAGTTTTTAGCTAGAATTAGCTTGTATCATTGGTTACAATATACTTTGACTATACAAAAGATTGTAACATCACTAACCGACATGCGGATGCGTGCATGCTCAATAGATGAGCGAGGTGTTGTTATTGAGCGATATACCTGAAGGCGTAATCGAACGACTCTCAACCTATTTGAACTGCTTGATAAAGTTTGAGCAGAACGGAATAGAAACGGTCTCCTCGGAGAGGTTGGGCGAATCGAGCGGTGTCAACCCCGCCGAGATTCGCCGGGATTTCACGTACTTCGGTACGTTCGGGAAGAAAGGTGTCGGCTACGATGTCGACACCATGATAAAGAATATCAAGAGGATACTCGGCTCGGATGAGCCTCACAAGATAGCGCTGGTCGGCGCCGGAAACCTCGGCTCGGCTATCGCGTCGTACGAGGGCCTTTTGCAGCACGGTTTTCACGTCGCGGCCATCTTCGACAACGACCCCAAGAAAATCGGCACCAACATACGGAATCTTGAGGTTTTCAATATCAAAGACCTGTCGCGGATTCTTCGCAGCGCCGGCATCGCGATAGGCATCATCGCGGTACCGCCCGCCGCGGCGCAGCCCGTCGCCGACCTCCTTGTCGAGGGCAATATCTCGGTCATCTTAAACTACACGCCGGCGCTTATCAGAGTGCCGCCCGGTGTGCAGTTGCACAACACCGACCCCGCGCAGCAGCTTCTGCACACTCTCTACTACTTGTCGGCCAACGAGAAGGGTCTTACCAGGAGAAAGCGCTCGTCTGTAACGGGCCCAAAGCGGCGGAGGAAAACATAAAATGTTGTTGTCCGCCGCATTTAAGTGTATGATTCAGGTATCTCGGTGGAGCGGGGGCGAAGATTTAGCACGAACCGCTTTTTCAACTCCATCGACGTGAAACAAATAGCTGAGGAGTTGTGATTATATGTTTCCATTAGCACAGAGCCTGGTCATGCCTGCGATAATAAATTTCTTGCCGGGTCCCAGCGAATTGATCATTATTTTGATCATCGTCTTGATAATCTTCGGGCCGAAAAAGTTACCGGAGATGGGCCGCGCAATCGGGCAGAGCATAAGAGAGCTGAAGAAAGCTACCGACAACAAGGACGAAGCTAAAGACGAAAATAAAGACGCGCCCAAAGACGAAGCTAAAGACGAGGCTAAAGACGAGACCGTAATCAAATAGCGGGCGCTCGCGCTTTGCCGACAACGATGTTGCGGTTATCGGTGACGTCCGCTAGCTATTATAGAGAAGGCTCGTATGCTTAGCATGCTATTAATCGGATACAAGAGAGGCGATTGCGCCTCTTCTATTTATTTAGCAACGCCTTAGGCAAACCCTCGGAGATCCCAAGACCAAAACCCCTGCTCCCACATGTTCTTTCGCATCGGCCTCGCGTTATGAGTTCTGTTTAGGCTTGGTCGGATTGGGTAAAGAGGGGACGCAAGTCGAAGTGAGTTCCGCCAACCGGGATCATAGTTCTCGATGCGGTTTGATTTGACGCGCATGACTTTACGATGTGAGTGGGAGATAGCACCTGGTAGTTGGTGCAGGTCGCAACAGCGCGACTAAGCATCGGAAGCGCTTGAGTGTGTTGTTTTTGCGCTTGCTCGGTGATCAAACAATATGGCGAAAGGCGGAAAATCCTGGTGGGAAAGATAGCTCTATCAGTCAGCGAAGTAGCATTAAAGCTCAAGCAGGTCGCCGAGCCCGCGCTGGACGCTTGGTCGAAATCGCTTAACGGCGCTGTCAGCGACGACTTGTTCGAGTTCTTCAAGCAAAGAATTCGCTTTGCGGTTAGCCGGCTCGATGATGGGATAACCGCCGAGCTAGTCAAATGCGATATGTCGCCGGCGGACGACGTAGTGGCGCCACAGGTACTTCTGCTAGACCGCCATGAGTACCAGGCCATTAAGGAAGAGCTTGCGAAAGCATTTCAAGCGCAGGTCAAGTGCCTGGATTTTGATACGAGCGAGGAAGAGCTTGCGGAGTACCAGGTAAAGTTGCTCATCCACGTACTCGAGGATTCGATAGCCGTCAGTTTTTTGTCGGCGCTCTTCAACGTCGCCGACCGCTTAGAGCGCGAAAAAGCCCTGATTAGAAAAGCCTTAGGCGATGTGACCGAGACGCTCGAGAGAGACCGCCAAAGGCTCGCGTTCGACCTTCACGACGGCCCGGCGCAAGCCCTTTCGAGTGCTCTTCTCCAGGCGGATATGCTGGATGAGATGCTCTCATCGAAAGAAGCGCACGCCGAACTCGCATCGCTTAAGTCTATTATCAACCAGTGCTTGCATGAACTGCGCACATCCATCTATTCTCTGAAGCCCCAATGCATGTCGCAGAAAGGTCTGATGGCTATCGTTAAAGGCTATGCTAAGCAGTTCTCCGCGAGAACCGGCATCGATGTCGCGGTGGTAGTTGAAAGTACGGAGCGGGCGGTCCCCGAGGTCGTGGAGGTCAACGTCTTCAGGGTCGTCCAGGAGGCCTTGAACAACGTTGCCAAACACGCGCGGGCATCGCGTGTCACTATCACGATGGGGTTTAGTAAGACACATGTGAGTTGCCGCGTCGAGGACAACGGCATCGGTTTTGACGGTAAGGGGCCGACTAGCCGGGCGAGGGGGCTCTACGGATATGGTCTGACCAGCATGCGCGATAGGGTCGGACAGTTTCTCGGCGAGTTCGATATCGAAAGCCGGCGCGGAGCGGGCACGCGCGTCGTGTTTAGAATACCGTTGACTTGAAAACAAAGAGTGCTGTCGGGTCAACCAATGGGCGGTAGTCTCAAGCTTGACGACCCGAAACTAAATCGTATGTATCCACTAATATGGGAGGAAAACACGGTATGGGTCAACTCAAAGTCATGATCGTCGAGGACCATCCCCTTATGCAGGCGGGCATCAGAAAAGCGCTGGAGAGGTGCGATGATATGCAGGTGGTCGGTGAGGCGTCGACAGGAAAGCGGGCGGCTGAGATAGCCGACAATGTCGACCCCGACATCATCATCATGGATGTTAAGCTTCCCGACAGCGATGGTATTACCACGATGCAGGCGATAAAGACCCGGTGTAAGAGCGCCAAAGTCTTGATGTTCTCGGGTTTTGACGATGAGCATTATGTCGTCCGGGCGCTGGAAAGCGGCGCCAACGGGTATCTGCTAAAAAATATCGGAGGAAATGAGTTAGCCGACGCCGTGCGGCAGACGGCCAATGGCCTTAACCCGATATCTCCGCAGCTAACCGGTAAGGTCATCCCGATGGCCAGACAGAAGAGCCAGATTTGCGAGCGCTTGACCCCGCGTGAAAAAGAGGTTTGGCAACTTCTCTCCAACGGTGCTTCCAATGCTGAAATCAGCAAAAAACTCTACGTCTCAGAGAGCACGGTAAAATTCCACATCCGCAACATCTTCCACAAACTCGGCGTCAAAAACCGGGTCGAAGCGGCGCGAGTCGCATTCCATTCGATTGTCGCATCTTAAGACGCCAGGGTATTGCGGTATATGCGTAACGCAGCCCTGTTAGCGTAAAACCCCTGTCTAACTGCTAAAACAAGCACCTATATCCCTAAAGTGCATTTACCGACCCCCCGGCCAAGCGTATGCGAAAGTATAAAATCCCAAAAATATTTTTGGCCAGGTTTCTTAGCGCCTGATGTGCTGGAACTAGTCGATAGGTTAGTTGAAGACTGACCCTAAGTTAGGTATTGGGAAGCCTACTTTTTGGAATATAAGCGTTGAATCGTGAGCAAGGGGTGAGCGAGGGCGCACAGGAATATCACGCGCACCCCGGAATGCGCCGGTCATATTTGACGATTAATTAAGCTTTTATGGATAGAGGGGGAACGTATTATGAAAGCGACTAGGAAATTCTTCGGGCTCGGGATTATGGTCTATTTAGTTTTAGCGTCAGTGGCTTTGTTAGGCATGCTCGGAAGCGCGCTTGCCGGTGGCTCACAGTCGCTTGTGCTGGAAAACGCGGAAGGCGAGTCACTCACAGTGGGTAGCGTGAGCGCTGAGACGAATGGGACGAATATTATAATAAACATCGTCACTGAAGCCGGGTATCCAATTGCCGATAAGAATACGGGCACTTTCCTGACATTCAGAGGCAATCCGGGTGGAATTCAACGGGCGATGTCAGTCGGAAGACCCGCGGACACTCAGTACCTTACTTATAAATCCAGTCATCGCCATACCTACGCCATCCCGCTGTCGGAGATAAAAAACGATGGCGTAGCGATTTGGGTCTCCGCCGATGTCATTGTCGACGGTCGCATAACCGGTACAAGAAAAGCTTATATCACTATCGTCTTTGAGATACCACCGACCACCACAACAACAGCGCCGACAACAACCATATCGACCATTCCGACCACAACATCTACAATCCCGACCACAACATCAACGACGAAGACGACACAGCCTCCGGGCACGACCACCACGACCCGCGGTGTAGGAAATGGCGCCGTGACAACGACTACTGCCGGGGTTGGCAACGGCGTAATCACGACCACGACCACGGCGCCCGGTGTTACCGCTACGACCGTCGCGGGCGTGACGACTACCACGATTAAGCCGGTTGAGACAACCGTTCTGACAAAGGTGGCGAGAGCAAAGGTGACCAGAGAAGCCTTACCGTTCACCGGCACACAATCCAACTCGTACCTCGGGGGGCTATTGCTGATGTTGACGGGCGCCGGGTTATTCCTGGGGTCGCTTAAGAGATCGAACGGGTAGCGGCAGGGAGTCGGGAGGCGGTTAAAAGGTTGACGGGGGCTGATCGCGCCCGCGACGACGGCAACATAGCCAAGCCATCAATAGTACACAGACATAATACTAACCATAAGGACAGCTCGATACTAGACCAAAGAGGGAAGCAGTTCCGGGGCAAGCGCGATACGATTGTATTAACAGAGATTCTTCAAGCAAGCAGCGCGATTTCAAAATGATTTAAGCAGGTTATGCAGGCAGAGTATGCGAGACATGGGACTTGGGGCTATGAGCATCTGTTTAACACAAGAAAGTCACGCAAAACTCCATACGGTTCGCGCCCTCGTCGTCGATGAAGACGCGGTCTACCAGAACCTGCTCTGTAAGTTACTCGTTACGAACGGCATGCAGGTAGTAGGCAGGGTGTCGCACCTGGACGAGGCGGTCGGTATGTACAAGGACGCCGCTCCCGATGTGGTGCTCGCGGATTTAAGTTCCGATGTCGAGTCGCGCGTCACCCGGTTGTTTAAGATCAAAGAGATTGACCCCCTCGCCAAGATAGTGGTCTTCTCCATATTGAGCTTCTTCGGTGATGAGGCGCAGGGCGGGGACGGGCTGATCGACGCCCATATTATGAAGGGCTCAGCGGCGAGGGATATCGTGGGCACGATACAAAACGTGGTAGTCGGCGAGAAAACATAGCATAGACAACGGTTTTACTCGAGAGTGAAGCTAAAATACAGAGCTGATTCTTTGATGAAAGGAGGTGAAATATTATGAAAAAATTACTAGTTTTGCTGCTTGCCTTGGCCGTGCTCATGAGCTTAAGCGGCGCCGCGTTCGCCGAAGGTTCTTGGAGATGGAAGAGCGGCTCCATGGTCAACGGGGATATCTATAAGTCCATTCTCTTTAAGAACGAGGCGAAGACGAGAACCGGTGATGCGACGGCTATGGCGAATGGCAGCGCGACCGGCGTTGACTCTTGTTCCAGTGCGACAGCGTTAGACGACAAGTCGACGGCTCTAAACGACAGCAAGAGAAGCGTGACCAATACCGGTAAGGCCGATGCCGTGACCGCACCGGCGGATGCCTTAAACCAGGTGAACAACTCCGAGACGGAGACGATCACCGAGCAGGCCGAGACCCATTCCGATTGCTCTAAGGTTATGGAGATGACGACCTGCGGCGACGGCATGGCCCATGTCGACTCTAATCGCGACCACAGGTGCGACAAGTGTGGTTGCGAGTGCTGCCCGGCGGCGGTAATAGGCGACATCTGCATCGATGTCACCTACAAGAACAAGGCGGACGCTAGGACCGGTGACGCGACAGCTATAGGTAACACGTCGATGACGATGGTCGATTCTTCCTCAAAGTCGCTTGCCACAGGCGGCGGCACGGCCAACAACAACGACAGCACGGTTGTCTCCAATTCAGGCGATGCGGACGCGACGAGCGGGCCGGCAATATCGACAAACCTGGCAAACAACAACGTTACGATCGATATCTTCAGAGGCGCGATGTCTACCAAGACATGCGATGTGGTCATGAGCTTTCTGGCCAAGTAGTGCAACCGAGCAGGGAGGGCTTTAGCCCTCCCTGCCCCAATTTACACGATCCTAGTTTATGCCTCGATGAAAGGGGGTGGACCGATGTTTAAAAGAAAATTATTAGCCTGTTTCTTGACGCTCTCGCTCATTGCGGGCGCGCTGGGCGGGCCGGCCATGGCCAATGCCGTGGAGAGTACGCCTACCGGTGGAGTCGTATACAGCGCACAGCCGGTGGGTGAGCCGGAGCCGATAAGCAATCCCCCGGCCGGTTCGAGCACCGGCGGGTATCTTTATGTGCCCGGGCCATTGATAGGTATGCGCCCGGCGCCGAGCGCCCCATGTACAACCGATGGGGTTCTTCTCGATATCGGCAGCGAGGTCGATATTCTCGTCGAGAACCAGGCATCCGCTAAAACAGGGACAGGCACGGCGGCCGGCTCAAATGTCGACAACAGCACGTCCGGCACATCCAAAGCGGTGGCCCTAAACGATGCCGGTCAGGAGGTCTCGCCGAGCACGACAGGCGCATTGGCCGACAATAGCGTCGTTAAAGCGATAGCCAATACCGGAACCGCGACCGCCGTTACAGGTTTGGCGCAAGCCAGTAACACTTCACAGGATAATACGGCCACAGTCGCGCCGAAAACGGCGGTCGGCGTCGATGTTTTGGGCAAAATCGTCGATTCGGCGGTCGTCGTCAAGATACTGTATAAATACTGGGCAGGTATCACGGGCCTGGCCGATGCGACGACCGGAAACGGCGGAGCCGGCGGGCTCGAGGCCTCAAACTCGATAAACAGCGACGACAAAGCCGTGGCCAAAGGTGATGCCGCTTCCGTAAACGGCGGCGGTTCGTACGACGGCAGCGCCCTCGCCATCAACGAGTCGGATAATGTCATCGGAAATGACGGCTCAGCGCTGGCGGCATCCGGGAAAGCGAACGCCGACAACACAATGCTCGGAAACGATATCTATGTCGCACCCGCCATCGACACGCTGATACGATTCTGCGGCGATATCATCCGGTCGAACGTGACCATCGAGTTGCTCTATAATTTTATGGCTACGATTGCCGGCCAGGCCGTGGCGCGGAGCGGCGACGCGAACGCCATCGGCGCGGATGTCGTCAATATGATAGATAATTTTAGCAGTTCGAAAGCGGTCGGCGATGCTCCCGCGGTCGCGGGTGCCGGCGGCTACTCCGACGGCAGCGCGATGGCGGTTAACGATACGAGCAACGGCATCGACAACAAGGGTGAAGCAGCCGCAATATCGGGCCAGGCCGAGGCTTTGAACTCGATGTTGAACAACGATATCTTTATCGCGCCGGCTATAACGAGCGCACTAAATCTGCTCGAGTCGATTATCGATTCGAATGTCGTTATCAAGATTACCTATAATATCTGGGCTATGATAACCGGAGAGGCGCAAGCCCGGACGGGTGATGTCGGTGCGTTCGGCGTTGCCGCTGATAATGCTATCAACAATGCGTCGAGCGCGACGGCTCTCGGTGACTCCGCAGTGCCCTCATCTTTTGGCGGCGGCTCCGGCTCGGCCAACGGTGAGGCGGTAGCGCTCAATACGACAGCGAATCAAATCGACAACGACGGCGCGGCGCTATCTTTAAGCGGCGACGCCAAAGCCGCGAACACGATGCTCGACAATGTCGTCAATCTCTCACCGGTGATCGACACCATCGTAATGGTAGTGCGCGAGATTCGGAACGAAGACTCGGTCGTCATCGAAATCGTCTACGATATTTGGGCGACGTTGACGGGGTCGGCCAATGCCGCCTCCGGAAGCGCCACATCCTACGGCGCGTTTGGGGCAAACGTTATAGATAGCAGCTCCGATGCGTTTGCCGTCGCCAAAGTGACCTTCACTAAACCCGATGGTTCGGCGACCGCGCTCAACACCTCGGACAACATCATCGTAAACGACGGCTTGGGCCTTGCAGGCTCGGGTAAAGCCGATGCTTACAGTAATATCAGCAAGGCGGAGGTCTCTTTGACCGGCTACCTGGCCGAGCGGTGCTATATAGGCAACGATTATAGCGGGCCGATAGCGGTCGCAATCGGCGCTGCTATCCGGGAGCGGGCCGATGCGAAATCCGGAGACGCGACGGCATTCGGCGGCAAAGCCGATTCCGCCATGAAATCAAACGCGGTTTCAAGGGATATCTTTGGCTCGGGCGGTTTTTCGATAAACGAAAGCGATGCCGATATCTACAATATCGGCCGGGGCATTGCGATAACCGGCAGCGCGCTCGCGGTATCGGGCGAGGGGGCGCCAAACAACACGCAAAACAAGATTGTCATCGGAACGGGCCTACAGGGCGGCCGGCCTCAGGCGGCGGGCTTGGGTAGCCCGGTGGGCGGCACGCAGAGCGGCGGCGGGAGTGAACCGGCGCTCAGCTCCGCGGCGGCGTCCTCCGGTGATGATGGGCCATCTTCAAGCGGCGGTGTCAGCGGCTCTAGCGGCGGCGCAAACGGAGGCGAGCCCGCTTCGAGCGCTACGTCAAGCAGTGACGGTCGGGCGCTAGGCACATACAAGGATAGCGGCGCGCGCTCGATACTCGGAGCCGATTGGGGATGGGCCTCGGATTTGAAACCGTATGCGCGGGCGGTTAAGAACTATATCGACACAAAGCTTCTTGGAGATATGGGTCTGGCCGTCGCGGATACTGTTACTATTCCCTGGTGGTTACTGGTAATATTCGCCGGCGGCCTTGCTTGCTCATCAGGGCTTGCCTATAAACTCAAGCCAAAGCGAAGGTAGCACTAGAGGTTAGTGTAATCCGTTGAGACATAGTAAAAAGGGCCAAATCGGCCCTTTTTATTTTTTTCGAAGCCTCGCGATAATACCTCTCGTAAGCTGCGGTTTTGCGTAGAGACGCGCGAACTCCGTCAAATTGCTATGATAAAATATTTTGCCTCTTCCGAGCAGGCAATCCTGACCGTTTGGTCAGGGCGGCCCGGAGCGGCCTCAGCGGGGCGCTTCGGCAATATTTAACCCCCTTTACCTGTGAATATTAAAAACAAGTGCGGCACGACAGCCTTAACAGAAAAATTCGGTCTTAAAGGTTAGAAAATCTCGATAAGCGGCAATATTTGTGAGCGTCAGCGAGAAATTAAGGGATAACAGTGGTGAAAGGAGGTGAATCTAATGAAGAAAGCTTTAGCTATTTTGCTGCTTGTCGGGATTCTT